>Ga0265314_10000136_pt1 | contig 109906 bp, 85 predicted proteins | sample 4126metaG_FD_203106 | JGI IMG/M metagenome (GOLD analysis project Ga0265314, IMG submission 203106) | Rhizosphere microbial communities from Carex aquatilis grown in University of Washington, Seatle, WA, United States - 4-1-26 metaG | ecosystem: Host-associated > Plants > Roots > Rhizosphere >... | reverse complement strand
GTAGCGGGAATCGAGGCGGGCAGCAAGCTGGACAAGGCGCGTGAACTGGGTGTGCCGCTGTGGAATGAGCAACAGTTGCTTGAACAACTCAAGGAATGGGAAAGCGTATGAAGAAGATAACGAAAGCCGTTTTTCCGGTCGCCGGTATGGGCAGCCGGTTCCTGCCTGCGACCAAGGCCACTGCCAAGGAAATGTTGCCTGTCGTGGATAAGCCGCTGATCCAGTATGCGGTGGAGGAAGCTGTAGCGGCGGGCATCACCGATATGGTGTTCATCACCGGGCGCAACAAGCGCGCCATCGAGGATCACTTCGACAAGGCCTATGAACTGGAGGCCACGCTGGAAGCGCAAGGCAAGACCGAATTGTTGCGTTTGGTGCAGTCTGTGGTGCCCAAACATGTGAACTGTATCTATATCCGTCAGGCCGAGCCGCTTGGTCTGGGGCATGCGGTACTGTGCGCCAAGCCGATCATTCAGGACGAACCGTTCGCGGTATTGCTGGCCGATGACCTGATCGACGGCGAACCGCCCATCGTGAAGCAAATGGTCGATGTGTTCGCGAAGCACCAGTGTTCCATCCTCGGCGTGCAGGATGTGCCGCGTGCGCACACCAAGCAATATGGCATCGTCAGCAGCACCAACCTGGAAAAGGACATCGAGCGCGTGCATGGCATCGTGGAAAAACCCAAGCCCGAGGTCGCGCCTTCGACGCTGGCCGTGGTGGGACGCTACATCCTGACGACGCGCATCTTCCATCATCTGGAGAACATCAAGCCCGGTGCGGGCGGCGAGATACAGCTCACAGACGGCATCGCTGCATTGCTGCTTGAAGAACAGCTGCTGGCCTATCGTTTCAACGGCATCCGTTACGACTGCGGCTCCAAGCTCGGCTACTTGCAGGCACAGGTTGCATTCGGCCTGAAGCATGAGGAATTGCGTGCCGGGTTCGCCGAGTATCTGAAAACGGTGGTCTGATGTTATCCAACAGCGAAGCCCGGACTGCACTGGCTGAAGCCGAGATGATCAGATCGGCAGACGAGGTGCAGGCTGCCGTTTGGCGCGTGGCTAAAGAGATCAACGCGACATTGGCCGACCAGCATCCGTTGGTGTTGTCGGTGATGGGCGGGGCGGTGGTTTTCACCGGACAGTTACTTCCGCTGCTGGATTTCCCGCTGGATTTCGATTACCTGCACGTATCGCGCTATGGCAACGAAAAACAGGGAGGGACATTACACTGGAAGGTCGCGCCGCGCGAAAATGTGCGCGACAAGGTGGTGTTGGTGGTGGACGATATCCTTGATGAAGGCGAGACCTTGCACGCGATCAAGCAACGTGTGATGGAGTTGGGTGCAAGCAAGTTCTTCAGCGCCGTGTTCGCCGACAAGGAGAATGGCAAAGTCAAACCCATCAGCGCGGACTTCGTCGGAATGGAGCTACCGAACCGATTCGTATTCGGTTACGGGATGGATATACATGGTGCGTGGCGCAATTTGCCCGCGATCTACGCAGTCAAGGAAAACTAATATGCTGGCAATCATCGGTGGTACCGGACTCACCCAACTCACCAATCTGAAGATCACCCACCGGCAAGTGATGCGCACACCTTATGGCGAGCCTTCCGGGCCGATGACCTTCAGCACCATCGGTCAGCACGAGGTGATGTTCATCGCGCGTCACGGTTACGGGCACACTATTCCGCCGCACGAGGTGAACTATCGCGCCAATCTGTGGGCGCTGCGCGACCAAGGCGCACAGCGTGTCATCGCGGTCACTTCGGTCGGCGGCATTCGTTCCGATCTGGTTCCCGGCACTGTGGTGGTGCCCGATCAGATCATCGACTACACCCATGGTCGTGAGTTCACCTACTTCGACGGTAAAGACAAACCGGTGACACACATCGACTTCACGAAACCTTATAGCGAAAAACTTCGCCAACAGATTTTGGTGGCCGCAATAAGTGCGGGCGAGGCGTGTGTGGATGGCGGGGTACATGCCATCATGCAGGGGCCGCGACTGGAAACGGCGGCAGAGATCAATCGGTTGGAGCGCGACGGGGCGGATATGGTCGGCATGACCGGCATGCCGGAAGCGGCGCTGGCGAAAGAGCTGGGCTTGGCCTATGCCACCATCGCTGTGGTGGTGAACTATGCCGCCGGACGCGGCGACAGTCGTGACACCGTTGCGCTGGATACGATAGGGGCAGTGATCAGCCCGGCGATGGAGCGGGTGAAGGTTATCCTTGAGCATGCGATTGTCAGCGATGGAAACTAACAAGAGATGCTTGTCACGTTCACGCGCTTTTCTGCACGCGGGGAAGAGTTGGAGCGAGGGAAATGACACAAACCATGTTCGTTAGGGAAGTGCTGCGCATGGGCGACGCGCGCTTGCTGCGGCGTGCGGAGGGAGTGCGAGCATTCGACACGCCGGAGCTGCATGAGTTGTTGCAGGACATGCGCGATACCATGCATGCGCTGGACGGGGTTGGCTTGGCCGCGCCACAGATCGGCGTGAACCTGCGTGTGGTCATCTTCGAGGTGAGTCATAACCCGCGCTATCCGGATGCGGAGAGCGTGCCACAGACCGTGCTCATCAATCCCGTCCTCACCCCTCTATCGGATGCGAAAGAAGAGGGCTGGGAAGGGTGCCTGAGTGTGCCGGGTATGCGCGGTCTGGTGCCGCGCTACACCCATCTACGCTATCAGGGGTGCGACGAATACGGTGCACTCATTGACCGCACAGTGAGCGGTTTTCATGCCCGTGTGGTGCAGCACGAGTGCGACCACCTCGACGGTATCCTCTATCCGATGCGTATCCGAGACTTGAAGGATTTCGGCTTCAGCGAGGCGATGTTCCCCAACGAACCCGTGCAAGACGAATGATGGCGCAGGATGGCAATAGCTCGAAAGTGATACGCGACCTGGGACTCGCATTCCTGGCGCTCGTGTCCATCACGGCGGTTGGAACGCTCGGCTATCACTGGCTGGGCGGGCCGCAGTATTCATGGCTCGACTGCTTTTACATGACCTTCATCACGCTCACGACCATCGGCTACGGCGAAGTGGTGGATGTGACCGATTACGAATATGGCCGCTTGTTCACCATCTTTATCGCCACAACAGGCATCGGTGTACTGGGCTATGTGCTTTCGACAGTTACCGCTTTCATGCTGGAAAGCGACCTTAATGCATCATGGCGGAGAAAGAAGATGAGACAGAAGATCGCGCAGTTGAAAGAGCATTACATCGTTTGCGGCATCGGCCTGGTTGGCAGCAACGTGGCACACGAACTTGTTGCGACTGGTCGCAAGTGCGTCATCGTCGAGACCAATATGGCCGCCATCCATCGTTATTTGGAGACGCATCCGGACCAGCTTTTCCTGCACGGCGACGCGACCGATAATGACATGCTGCTGGCTGCGGGGGTGATGAGAGCGCGCGGTGTATTCGCCGTGGCGCATGACGACAGCATGAACCTCGTCATCAGTCTGAGCGCCAAGCAACTCAACCCGGAGCTGAGAGTGGTGGCGCGTTGCCACGATGTGAAGAATGTCGAGAAGACACGGCGTGCCGGTGCGGATGAGGTCGTCTCTCCCGATTTCACCGGTGGACTGCGTATCGTCTCGGCGATGGTGCGACCTAACGTCGCCCTCTTCCTGGATGACATGATGAAGTCGGATGAGAACGTGCGCATGGAAGAAGTGGTTGTTCCCGATGAGCTTTCAGGCAAGCAACTGGCCATGCTTTATCAGAGCAACAAGGATTGTGTCGTGTTGGCCGTGCGACATGTGAAGGAATGGGTTTTCAATCCTTCCGCACAGCACGCTGTTCATGGTGGTGATGTGTTGATGGTGATGGCGACCGCAGCAGGGCGTATCCGACTGGAGCAGTTGATGCAGGGCGTGAACTAGGGCCGACGAATGAAAAACAGATTGATGTGTCTACTGATCCTGTTGCTTGGTTGTGTATCGCCGGTAATGTCTGCTGATGAACTCTCACTGGGGCAGACGCTATACCTGCCGATCTATTCCTACATCTGGCACGGCGATCGTGTGAACGAAGACAAGGCACCGGCCAAGACGCTGGTTTCTGTCCTGGTCAGCATACGCAACACCAGCCTCAAGATACCTATCCGCGTCGTTTCGGCACGCTACTACAGCACGGAAGGGAAACTGCTTAAGGAATACCTGCCCAAACCGACCCAGATCGGAGCGATGGGTACTCTTGAGCTCTTCGTCGAGCGCAAGGAAGCCGCAGGGGGTTCAGGTGCGAATTTCATTATCGAGTGGGAATCTGCCACGCAAACCAATCTGCCGGTGGTCGAGGCGGTTCATGTGGATATCAAGTATGGCGGGCCGGCATTCTCTTTCGTCACGTCGGCGCGTCCCATCCGGGCGGATAAGTAGATATTTCAGCACGCAGTCATACCTGCTGACACCACGCTGTCAGCAGGTTGTGCGCATACTGCGCACATGAATATTTCAGACCTGCCCAACTTCGGCCCCAAATCACAGAAGATGCTGGCGAACGCCGGAATCCATACCATCGAGCAACTGCGCGAACTGGGCGCGGTGTGCGCATATGTGCAAGTGAAGCAGTTCGGGAAGGTCAGTCTGAATCTTCTGTGGGCGATAGAGGGCGCACTCAGCGGGCAGCATTGGCAGGTAGTCGCCAGACATGAACGCTTGCGTCTGTTGCTTGAGTTGGAAGATGTCGAAAATGGAAAGCAGGGATAAGCGCTACTGGATCGGGATCGCCTCGCGGGAACACGTCAAGATGGGCGTCGCCGGTGGCTTCAGCCAGTTGTGTCACGGCAAGGCGCAGCCGCTCAAGCGCATGGCAATAGGCGACGGCCTCATCTATTACTCTGCCAAAGAAAGGTTCGGTGAAGACAAGCTTTGCCAGCAGTTCACCGCAATTGGCGAAGTGGTCGGCAGCGAGGTATATCAATTCGAGATGTTTCCCGGATTTGTGCCGTATCGCCGCGATATCCGCTTCTTTGATGCGCAGGATGTGCCGATTCGTCCGTTGATCGGGGCGCTGTCCTTCATCAAGGACAAGACGCGCTGGGGTTTCGCTTTCCGTTTTGGCCATCTGGAGATCCCGCGTGCGGATTTTGAACTGATCGCTGCCGAGATGTTGAGCGCAAAGTCTGCTGCCAACACGTTGTCAGTAGCCGGGGCGTAGATTCCTCCTGCCGGATGTCCCGGCACGACACATAAGGAGATCGATATGTCCGACACGATAGAACTGGTACGCTTTCGCCTGAAGAACGACAAGACCGCAGCCGACTGGCTCATGGCTAATGAAAAGATCAACGACTGGATCAAGAAACAACCCGGTTTCCGCTTCCGCAGCTTGTCCGAGACCGACGACGGCGAATGGATCGACATGGTGTACTGGGAGAGCCTTGAAGCAGCAAAGGCCTCAGGAGCGAAGTTCGGCGAAGAGATCGGTCCGGCATGCGAGCCGCTGATCGACATGACGAGCGTCATCGTCAGTCACAGCAAAGCCCATGTGATGCAACGTGGTTAAGGAACGGGAGATGATCAAGATCAGCATCTTCTACCCCAACACCGGCAAGTTCGACATGGACTATTACCTTAACAAACATATGCCGCGCTCGATCGAGTTGTTGAGTGCGGGCAAAGGTTATCGCGGCGTATCGGTGGAGCGCGGGCTGGGCGGTGCATCGCCCGGTTCTGGGCCAAGCCATGTTGCCATGTGCCACTACCTGTTCGATACTGCCGATGATTTCATGGCAGCCTTCATGCCGCATGCCGCCGAGCTGCAAGGTGACATAGCGAACTACACCGATATCGAGCCGGTCATCCAGGTGAGCGAGGTCGTTATCAATCGCTAGAAGCGGACATTACTGACGATACGGAGAGTGAGAATTGGCAACCGCACCAAACACAATCGCCTTCCTGCTCGACCAGCTCTCTGCACTGGGCGGGGTTTCCAGCAAGAAGATGTTCGGCGAATACTGCCTTTATCTTTCCGGAAAACCGGTCGGGCTGGTCTGCGACGATCAGCTTTTTCTCAAACCTACCAAGGCAGGGCGGGCCAGACTTGACGTGGGAGTAGAGGGTTCGCCATATCCGGGTGCCAAGCCGCATCTGCTCATCACCCCGGACCAATGGGAAGATGCCGAATGGTTGTGCGAGCTGGTGCGGGCGACGGCGCAGGAGCTACCCATGCCCAAGCCCAAGTCCAAGAAACTCAAGCCCTGATCCATGCGTAAATCCGAGCGTCTCTTCCAACTGGTCACTCTGCTGCAGGGCCGTCGCACGGCGATGACGGGGCAGGCACTGGCTGATACGCTTGGCGTGGGGGTGCGCACCGTTTACCGTGACATCCAGGCGCTCGTTCTCTCCGGCGTACCCATCGACGGCGAGGCCGGTGTGGGTTATCGCTTGCGCAAGGGCTTTGATCTGCCGCCGCTGATGTTCGAGATGGACGAGGTCACCGCACTGCTGGCGGGCAACCGCATGGTGCAGGCGTGGACCGATCCGGCACTCGCGGAAGCGGCCAGACGCGCAGAAGCCAAGATCCTTGCCGTGCTTACGCCCGCGATGCTCAACGAGATATCGCGCCTGCCCTATCGCATCCCGGTTTACGACAACGGTGAACGCGAGACGCATGGCCTGCTGCGCAAAGCCTGCGAATTGCGACTCAAGATCACCATCGGTTACCGCGATATGAACGGCGAGGAGACCGAACGCACGCTGTGGCCGCTTGGCATGGTCGGCTGGGGCGATCACTGGACCCTGCTGGCTTGGTGCGAACTGCGCGACGAATATCGCAACTTCCGTTTCGACCGTATCCTGCGCATTGATTGTTTGCCCGAGCATTACCCGCAGCATCCGCAGCGGAATCTTGAGCATTACCTCACCCACATCGTGGGCGTCGAGGATGAGCAGAAGCCTGCATGAAGGGGAGTGGGATGGAAAATACATCGCGCCTGAGAAGAGAGCGTTCATGCCGGATTTTATGCGCGAGGCGTTGGCAGCAAATAAGCTCACCGCTGCCTATGATGCGCGGCCACCATACCAGCGAAATGATTACATAGGATGGATCATGCGCGCCAGAATGCCGGAGACACAGCAGAAACGCCTGTCCCAGATGCTGGAGGAGCTGGCTAAAGGTGATGTGTATATGCGGATGGCATATCGGGTGAGGCGATAGTCGTTATCCAGAACGTATCTTGTTAGTAATCCAGTCGAAACCCGATGGAAAAATAATTACGTGTCGATTTTGAAGATTGAAAAAAGGTCGACGTGTTCTTTGTCCAGTCGATACCGGCCTCTGTTTCAACCGTAAGCTTTTCTCTCAACTTATAGCCTACTTTGATGATCGGAGTGGTGATGGTCTCATTCCCGCCCTGATTGTCATTCTGCCAATAGAAACGCAGCGTACCGTCTACAGTCCACAGCTCCCGGACATTCTTGTGACCATTGAACGATAGCGTTTTGCCAGATACCGAGCGGCTCCTGAAAAAGCTAAGGCTGCAGGTGGAGAGATCATCTTTGAGCAATACGTCATTTCCAGACAGTCTTTCGGATAACGTCCAGGTGTTACCGGTAGATGGCATCGCCGGTACATAACCTTCCAGGCCTACAGTTCCATCTTCCAGCATCGTGCCACTTTCGGCCAAACCAGTCATGTTCGAGACCGTGATGTCGGTGCCAAGTTGCCATCTTTCCCTGATATGGTTGGTGATGCCGAATTGGGCCATGTTGGAGATCGCAGTACGCTGTTTTGCCAATCCAATAAGATCTTCAGTGGTCCATCCTTCCTGTAGCAAGGAGTTGACGGTTGCTGAAGTGCCACTCACAGCGTTTCTGAGACTGAAATTAGGGCTCCTGCGTCGATCCAGCAGGAAGTTGTAGTCGGTGCCGGAAGTGCTGTTCAGAGTTCCTTGCAAAGTAAGCATGTTCAGAGCCTGGAATTGCAAGTCGTAATCCAGCATGGCCAATGCCGACATGCCTTGTTCAAAGTATCTGACGTTTCCCCCGACCGCTCTTCGGTCAAGCAGTCCGTCGGCTCGCTGATTGATGGCGTAGAGTGAGCCTCCGAGCGGGCTGTTGACGCCGAATTCCAGACCCCCACTGATGAATACCGGCTTGGAATCCGCGGTGAAATCCGAAAGCTGACCTGTTTCGACGGTAGCACGCCAGCCGGGCGTAAAGCCGTATCCGGCTGCGATTCCGTCAAACCGCCCCAGAACGCCTCCTCCGAGGGCGGACTGGCGTCCGATACGGGCTGAATAATTGTCGACCCGGTTACGTATCTCATAGAAAGCGGAATTCAAACGGTTCTGGCTTTTTTGGCCGGGCAATAAATTCGCGGCGTAAAGGTCCTGGAATACCAGACGGTTGTCGAACTGGTTGTTATACGAACGCAATGTCGCATTCACATTGCTGATCAAGGTCGATTGGTCGGTGAGCGTCAAGCTGGTCGGGCCATTGATCGAGCCTGCATTGGCTACCGTATCTGTATGGCTTGCACCGTGGTAGTAGTACATGGAAAGACTGCCGTACTTCGTGGTCTGAAAATTGGTTGGCTGCGGTTTGGCAGCCACGATCTTTGGTGCGGATGGGAGCACGGTATTGAGCTTGGCCAGCCGCGCTTTTACCCAATTGATCTGAGTTCCCTCGGGGTAAAGTTTCAGGTACGACTCATATTCCAGTCTGGCCTTGGCCGACTGTCCGGCTCGCTCTTTGGATATTCCGATCCATATCTGGGCATCTTGTGAATAGCGATTGGGTGGCAGTTTAAGCACGTTGTTGAAAGCCTCGATCGCGGCAAACATCTCGCCTGCCAACAAGGAATCGCGTCCTTTGATCATCAACTGAGATGCTTGCGCATCAGTTCTATTGACTTGATCGGCCAGAGTAAGCGCCTCGACGGGCTGACTCGTTGCGACCGGTTGCGCGATCTGCTCGATCACCGGGAACGGGGGTAAGCCATCTTTGCCGCCGATCTGTGGGGCATTGACGGGCTTTGCTGTTGCTGGCGTTGACGGGGTATTGGTCGCGGCGGCTGCGGCAGGTTGCACTCGAGTTGCCCCGGCAAGCGGTGCAGGGGTGCTGACGGCGGGAAGCTGAACCGGGCTGCTGCCTTCGGCCTTTGCTTGCGCGACATCCGGCTTGATATGCAGCGACAGGACTTGATTGTTCTTACCCGGACTCACGCTGAACAATACGGGCCGGTTGAATTTGATCACGACTTTGGGGCCGGTATTCAAGTCACGGGTCGTGACGGTAAAGCCCACGATGAGATCGGAGGGAGGGGAGCGATGCGATTCATAGTTCTGCCACTGGTCGCGAGGGACACTACCCAGGACATTGAAATAGATCACCAGATCGGCTGATTTTTGCTCCGGGAAATGCCGGATGTATTGTATTGGAACAGTGAATTTAATGATCGCATCGACCTCACCATTTACATCCTTCTTTAGAAGGACATCGTCCACGATCTCGGCACAAGCCAGTACTGAATATGCGGATAACAACACCGCTACCAATGGAAGAGCTATTCTTCGCAACGTTTTGTTCCAAGTCATCTTGAGCATGTCTCACCTGAAAATGTGTGCACCCGCTTCGGCGAAACGGGTGCGAGAACCATTCCTGTCAATTTGTTATTTCCACGCGGAGTAAGCCGTTCCTTTGCTGCCCAACGGTTTGTGGCAGCTCGACCTCGAACAGTCCTTGGCTGTGCTCGTGCCGTTGTGGCTCTTGCGCTTGAAGGTGGCAGGCACCAGATAGGTCGTGCCGGTGAGATGGCAGGTCACGCAGTAAATGGGTGTGCCGCCTCCCGACGCGCCGTTGTGGTTCATCGTCTCGGTCAACCATGACATCGAGGCTGCATTGGCTGCGATAGACATGTTGTGGCAAGTCGTACAGTCGAGCGCGCCGGTGATCGTGGTCGGGATGTGCTTGATGGGTTTTGCCTGAGCTCCGGTCGTACCTTGCGCGACATATCCCCCGTTATGGCAGACATCGCAGCGTGTGGCTGTTGTCTTGGTGTGGTTCATGGTCGCCGAGGCGAACGTGATGACGGATGTGCCGTTATATTTCAGGTGGCAGCCGTCGCACGAGATCGTCGCGGTCGGGATATGCCCGGACGACAGGCTAGTTGCTTGGCCACCAATGTGGCAAGTCGAGCATCCACCTGCCGCCAGGGCTGAGTGATCCGTCATGCCGGTCGCGCCCAGGAAAGTCGTGTAGTTGCTCGTGTTGGTCTGGGTATGGCAGGAGTCGCAAATGGCGGCGGTCACCATATGCGATGCAGGTTTGCCCATCGCTGTGACCCCATCGTGGCAAGCCGAGCATGTGCCTGGCGGGCTGCTGTGGGTGTAGGTCGCACCGAGGAACGTCGTGTATCCGGACGTGTTGCCTTGCGTGTGGCACAGATCGCAGGCGGCTGTGGTCACGACGTGAGTAGTTGGCTTACCCAGCGCCGTGACGCCATTATGGCAAGACGAACAGGTGCCAGGCGGACTGCTGTGAACATACGTCGCATTGAGGAAATTCGCGTAATTGGATGTATTACTTTGCGTGTGGCAGGTGTCACAGGGGGCCGAAGTGGTGACATGGCTGGCCAATTTGCCCTTGGCGATGACTCCGTTGTGGCAGGTCGAGCAGGTGCCGGGTGGGCTGCTGTGAGTATAAGTCGCGCCGAGGAATGTCGTGTAATTGGCAGTGTTGGTGTGGCATGTATCACAGGCTGCCAAGGTGGGAACGTGATTCGCAGACATGCCCTTCGCTTGCACACCGTCGTGGCAGGTCGAACACACACCGGGTGGTGTGACGTGGGTGAAAGCACCGAGGAAGGTCGTGTAGTTGGCCGTGTTACCTTGGGTATGGCAAGTGTCGCACGCTGCTGTGGTGACTGAGTGATACGAAGGTTTCCCGATCGCTTGCACACCATCATGGCAGGTTGTACAGGTGCCTGGTGGGGTGCTGTGAGTGTAAACCCCACCCAGGAATGTCGTGTAGTTGGACGTGTTGCTCTGCGTATGGCAAGTATTGCATGCTGCTGTGGTCAGGACATGCCTGGCCGATTTGCCGAGCGCCGTTACGCCGTTATGGCAGGTTGAGCAGGTGCCGGGCGGGCTGTCGTGAACGTAGTTCGCCCCGAGGAAGGTTGTGTAGTTGGCCGTGTTGGTGTGACAGACATCACAAGCTGCCGTGGTGATGACATGGGTGGACAACTTGCCTGCCGCGATGATGCCGTTGTGGCAGGTCGAACAGGTGCCGGCTGGATTGCTGTGCGTGTAGCTTGCCCCGAGGAAGGTCGTGTAATTGGCTGTGTTGGTGTGGCATGAGTCACAGGCCGCCGAGGTGGGAACATGTGTCGCGGATTTGCCCTTGGCTGTCGCGCCGTTATGACAGGTCGCACATGTTCCTGCCGGGCTGGCGTGAACGTAGGATGCGCCTAGGAACGATATGTAACCGCTGGTGTTGGTTGCTGTATGGCAGAGGTCACATTGCGCTCCCGCAGTCGGGAAATGGTTGGCAGGAAGCGACACGACTCCCGGATACTGTCCCATGTGACAAGTCGTGCAGGTTCCTGTGGCGGAAGACAGGTGTCGGTATGACGCTCCCATGAAAGTCGAGAAGTTGGATGTATTGGATTGTGTATGGCAGGTTTCGCATGCCGCAGCGGTTGCGACATGCACAGCAGGTTTGCTGTGGCAGGAAGCACAGCCGCTGGTGATGCCTGTGTGATCCATCCTGGCACCTGTAAAGGTGGTGGGATTATTGTGGCAGTTTTCGCAGGGTAGCGATGTGAGCGTGTGGTTCGCAGATTTACCTGTCACCCCCAGGAATTGCCCGCTATGGCAGGAAGCGCAGTTGCTCGTCAGGCCGGCATGACTGAAGCTTTTTACCAAAAAGCTGCTGGGGCTGTTGTGGCACGACTCGCAGGAATTATTGGACGGGACATGGTTGACCGGTTTGGGGGTGGCCCTGACGCGGCTTCCGATTGCGTGACACCCACCGCAATCTTTGGGGGTGTTCTTGAAGATACCATTTACGTGGCATTGTTCGCATTGCAAGGTGGTGTGGACGCCGCGCAACAGATATCCCGTTCTGTTGTGATCGAACGGCGCATCGCCGGGTGCAGATTGTGCATGTATGAATGGCGTGAAGCTCAGCAACGCGATAATCAGAGCTGACGCCAACGTTTTGCAACGGTTCCAACCATTGTATATGTTCATCTTCTTGTTCCCTTTTTTGTCCCATCAGCCTCATGCCGCAGATGCGAGGCAAAGTACTTGGTGTCAGTCTTTGGTGAAGTCTAGTGACTGACTCGAATATGTAAAGAGCCGACCGTCAGTTACTGTTGCCCGGATGTGCGGCTCGACATTCCGACGGACGGCAGCTGTTTTCGTAACTAACGGTCATTTTTTTATCCATCGCTCGCTTCCCACCTTGATCGTTTTCCAATCCGATCCCACATGGCAGTGTTCGCATTGTGTTCCGAACTCGCCGTTGTGCTTGTCTTCCTTGTCATGACAGCTGAAGCAACTGGTGGCCAAGCTGATGTTTTTCTTAATCGGTGTCTTGTGGCATTCGGCGCAGCGGATATCCTTGTGCTTGCCTTGCAGCTTGAAAGTGGTCTTGTCGTGATCGAAATCCCAATTCTTCCAGTCACGGGTGTTATGACAGGTTTCGCACTCGGTGCCCAAGGTGCGCTTGTGCACATCTTCCTTTTCATGGCATGACCAGCAATCCGACTTGGCATCCTTGTAGCGGACGGTCGAATGGCATTTCTTGCATTCGGTCAGCTGGTGCTTCCCGGTCAGCGGGAAACGCGAAAGCAGGTGGGTGAATTCCGTTTTTGTCCATGATTGTTCCCGATGGCAGGATTCGCATTTCTTACCCTCCTGACCTTCATGCTTGTCGTCCTTCTGGTGGCATGAATAGCAGTCAGATTTCAGCTTGTCCTTGTAAATGTCGCCTTTGTGGCAGGTGACGCATTTCACGTCATGGTGTTTGCCTAGCAGCGGATATTTGGTCTTATTATCGTGGTCAAACAGAATCTCTTTCCAGCCCCGCTCGACATGGCAGCTTTCGCACTTGGGGCCAAACAGTGCTTTATGCTTGTCGTCCTTTTGGTGGCATGACAGGCAGTCGGTCTTCAACTTCTCCTTATAGGCATCGCCTTTGTGGCAATCAGTGCATTTCACGGCATGGTGTTTACCCAGCAATGGATATTTCGTCTTCTTGTCATGATCGAACAGGATCTCTTTCCAGCCGCGTTCGGTATGGCAACTCTCACACTTGGGGCCGAACCCTCCCTTGTGCTTGTCATCTTTCTTGTGACACGACAGGCAATCGCTCTTCAGCTTTTCCTTGTACGCATCCCCTTTGTGACAGCTGACACATTTTGCCTGGTGGTGTTTCCCGAGAAGGGGATATTTGGTTTTCTTGTCATGATCGAACAGGACCTCTTTCCAGCCACGGTCGGTATGGCAGCTTTCACACTTGAGCCCGAAATTCCCCTTGTGTTTGTCGTCCTTCTTGTGGCAATCGTTGCATAGTACCGGCGTGTCTTTGTATTTTTCGTTGATATGGCACTTCTTGCATTTGACGTCCACATGTTTGCCCAGCAATTCGAACTTCGTCTTGCTGTGATCGAAGTGGGTCGTTTTCCAGTCTTTTTCTTCGTGGCAGTTTACGCACTCCGGTCCGAGGCCGCCCTTGTGTTTGTCGGCTTTCTCATGGCAACCCTGGCACTTTGTGGGGGCCTGCCGGTATTTTTTCTGGGGGGAATGACAGTCCTTGCACAGGACCTTGCCGTTCAGGTGGGCGCCTTTCAACAGGTAGCCAGTGGACGCATGGTCGAATTTGACGGTGCTCAGCTTGGCGATGCGCGCATCACGGCCTTTGTGTTCGGTATGGCATTCCTTGCATTCTTTTTCATCCTTGAACAGGCCGTGATAACCGCGCTTTTCGCTGATGTCTTTTGAGACATCCTTGTGACAGTCCTTGCAGAGACCGGACTGGGCGGATTTGTCATAGGGCTTGTGACAATTATCGCAATCGCCCTCGTATTTCATGTGACCTTGGATCACCTCGCCCGGCATCAGCAGATCGTTGACCGAGCCGGCGCGAACCTCTGCGGCACTACCCAACACTACACACGCAAATAACAGGATCCTGATGAATGTCGGCATATTTGGGGAGTCAATACTTGTGGACCGCGATCACATGCCACACCCCACTGAATGCCAACATGTAAACCAGAGGGATGTGGAAGATGTGCCATAAGGAGAACAACTTCTCATATGTGGAGAACTGGGCAAGGTCGCGGACGGTCGTCAGGTATGAGCGGATGAAATTCGCGTTATGGTAGAAAAGTTCGTCGAGTCGCTTCATTTGCACATCGTTCCATTTCTTCTCGTTGGCGTCCGCATACATGGTGTCTTCCAGTTTCCTGATCAATTCACGCGACAGCAATCTGGCGCGGACGCCCAAGATGATGAATGCCAGCGGTCCCAACCTCCTGGTTTTTGAAGCGGCCATCGCCTGATCGCGGAATTCCGACAAGCGCTGCTGTATCTCGGGCGCGAAGCTGAACACGGATTTCACGTCATCGGAACCCTGCAAGTCATCCTGTAGTTGTTGGTAAGAAACCTGGCGACCATAGAGGCCGTTGTGGATCTTGGTATAGAAGAATCGCCCGAAAATTCCGCTGCCCGAGACCAGCATCATGCACACCAGGGCCACGGCGGCATTGACGGATCCGATATGGAAGGTGGAGTGGAAGATTATCAGTGCAGGCCCGAGAATCCCAAATACCATATGCCATTTGAACCATTTTGGGAGAATGCCCCAGTTTTTCATGAAGCCGATCCGTTTGCGTAATGGATATATCAACAGGGTCAGCATCATGAGGCCGCCAACCAGTCCCATGTTGTAGCCGATATTATCGCCAGCCTTGTACAGGTGGTCGTGCGAGATGAAGTAACCCGCGACCATCAGCAACGTGACGATGATCAGAAACAGCGCCCAGCCATAGTCGCTCGGCGGATTTTTTTGTATGGGCTTGCGCCGGTCAGCTAAATTGGACGGGGCGGTTTGTGTGGTCATCAGGAAGGTCTGAACTATTCATTTCGATATATCGTTTAAGCTCTCTGAAAGCTCCATCTGCATGGGTATCCTTTCCAAGTTAACATGGAAAGGAAATAATATTCTTAAGCGAATCTTAAGTGTCTGGCTGGTGAAATGCACCTGCCGAGAACTTTCGTGGTCAACCTGCTAATTGTAAGGTATTCACGGTTCGATTGGAGTCGCGGAAGCATGTTTTTTGCTGAACGAGTGTATTAGACGGAAAAGCAGGGTGCTATCAAGGAGGGTGGTTTGTGCGAGTACTGGTGATCGAAGATGATGATTTGCTGGGTGATGCCATTCAGGCCGGGCTGAAACAACTTGGCTATGCGGTGGATTGGATGCGCGACGGCGTTACGGCGGATCAGGCGCTCAGTACAGAATCTTATGCGGCAGTCGTTCTGGATATCGGTTTGCCCCGGCTTTCCGGTCTCGAGGTGTTGACTCGTTTGCGCAGCCGCAAAAATTTTATCCCGGTACTGATCCTGACGGCGATGGATACGGTGCAAGACAGGATCAAGGGGTTGGATGCGGGAGCGGACGACTATCTGCTCAAGCCGTTCGACATGGGTGAGTTGGCGGCCAGGTTGCGCGCCTTGATCCGTCGTGGCAGCGGCAAGGCAGAACTCCTGTTACAAGTTGCGGGTGTTCAGCTCGATCCGGCAGCGCACAGGGTCTTGCTTCATGATCACGCAATCGACTTGGCTCCCAAAGAGTTCGCGGTGCTGCATGCCTTGATGCTCAATGCGGGAAAAGTGCTTTCGCGGGCCAAGCTTGAGGAGCAGCTCTATGCATGGGGGGAAGAGGTCGAGAGCAATGCGGTCGAGGTGCATATCCATCATCTGCGGCGCAAACTATTCCCTGAGTTGATAGAGACCATACGCGGCGTCGGCTATCTGATCCAGACCAACAAGAAAGGTTGAGATGCAAACCGGCATTTCGCTGAAACAACGTTTGCTGACGCAGGCACTGACGACTGTGATCTTGGTGTGGGTGGTTGCTGCGGCTGTCATGTATAGAGATGCACGCAAAGAATTCGATGAGGTGCTGGATGCGCATCTGGCGCAGGAAGCTGCATTGTTGGCGGTACAGGCGCAGCACGAACTTAAAGAGATTGGAACAGATGATGCGCCTTTGCTGCACAAGTATGCGCGCAAGGTTGCATTCCAGATTTGGGAGAAGGGGCAAATATTGCGCCTGCATTCAGCGAATGCCCCCATGCAGCATCTGGCAAAGGATAAGAATGGGTTCAGCGATAGCGCCATCGATGGACAACGCTGGCGCGTATTCAGCTTCTGGGACGAGTCCGGGGATTATCTGATCCAAGTGGCGGAGCATACCGATGTGCGCGAAAAGCTGGCGAGCGATATCGCAAGGAATCTGCTGTTTCCGCTGTTGTTTTTGCTGCCGGTATTAGCGTTGCTGCTATGGGCTGCCGTAACGCACGGGCTGCGGCCTCTGGATAAGTTGGCAAAAGAGGTGGAACAGCGCGACCCGGAGATGCTGACGCCGCTGGATGAGAGGTCTGCACCCCGCGAAGTGCTGCCCTTGATCGAGCGGCTCAATCGGCTGTTCGTGCGTATCGAAGCAGCTATGCAGAACGAGCGGCGCTTTACGGCAGATGCTGCACACGAACTGCGCACTCCGATTGCGGCCATCCGGGCGCAGGCGCAAGTGGCGCGCGGTGCCGTCGGCGATACAGAACGTATCCGAGCGCTCGATAATGCGATTCTGGGCTGCGACCGTGCCACGCACCTGATCGGGCAATTGTTGACGCTGGCACGGGTGGATGCACTGAATGCGGATACGGCTGAGTCAAGCCGCCTGAAGGAGATAGCAGCCGGCGAGATCGCATCCATTGTTCCGGATGCGTTGTCAAGAGGTGTGCGTATCGAGTTGGCAGAATGCAAGGATGTCGTACTGCTCGGCAATTCGGAATTGTTGCGGATATTGTTGCGCAACCTGATCGACAACGCTGTGCGTCACACACCGCGAGGAACACGCGTCGTGGTCGATATTGAACATAAGCTCGGCGCTGTTCGCCTTTCCGTGAGAGATGACGGTCCTGGCGTCAACGAGAAGGAACTGGCTGAATTGTCGGGGCGCTTCTATCGGCCTGCAGACACGCTCGGCAGCGGCAGCGGTTTGGGGCTTTCCATCGTCAAACGCATCGCCGAGGTCCATGGGGCAACGGTAGATTTCATATCATCGGGCTCGAATAGTCGAGGGTTGGTAGTGAATGTGGACTTCACGCCTGCGGCTACGATGACGAAAGGTTGATCCTCGAAGAGATATGAGCAAGTTCCGGCTCGTTCTCAGGCAGTCCCGAACTTGGTCTCGACGATCACCCCAATCTCCTTGAGGAACGGCGTGGGCAGGATGCCGCCCGCGCAGACGATGACCGCGTCATTGGGCTTTTCCATCAATTCGCCATTCTGCTCAATGAGTATCTTGTCCTTTTTGATCAGCTTGACGTTGGACTTCAGTCGCACGTCGATGCGCCCCTTGTCCGTCATCTCTTTCAGGCGGTCTCGATTCTTCGGTTTGCCGCGTCCAAAGGCGTCGCTACGGTAGGAGAGCGTGACGGTGGTGCCCGGTTGTTCGGCGATGGCGATTGCAGCTTCCAGCGCGCTGTCGCCGCCGCCAACCACTACCACGTGCATGTTGCGGTATTGCTCGGGGTCGATCAGACGATACACCACCTTTGGCAGTTCTTCGCCTGCCACGCCCAGTTTGCGCGGAGTGCCGCGACGGCCGATGGCGAGCAGCACGGTGCGCGTTTCATAAGAACCTTTGGTGGTCTTGACGACGAAGCCCTTGTCGGTCTTGGTGAGGGTCTCCATACGCTCGTTGTAATTGATTCTGATGCCGACCTTCTGGATGATGCCGTGCCAGAACTCGAGGAGTTTCTCCTTGCTGACTTCCTTGAAATGCATCTGCCCGACGACAGGCAGTTTGACCGGCGCAGTCATGGCGACCTTGTTGCGCGGGTACTGGAAGATCGCACCACCGAGCGAAGTCTCCTGCTCGATGGTGACATAGCGCAGTTTGTGCTCGATCGCGCCCAGCGAGGAGGCGAGACCGGCAGGGCCGGCGCCGACGATGACCACGTCATAAGGGTTGCTGCTACCCTTTAGTTTGGCGATGGAATTCATCGCCTGCGCGCCCTGACTGGCGGCCTTGCGGATAAGTCCCATGCCGCCCAGTTCGCCTGCGATGAAGACGCCTTTGATGTTGGTCTCGAAATTAGGATCGACCTTGGGGATATCCATGCCGCGCTTGGCGGTGCCGAACACCAGCTGGATCGCATCGTGCGGACAGGCGGCAGCGCAAGCGCCGTGGCCGATGCACAAAGTCGGGTTGATGAGCACTGCCTTGCCTTTGATCATGCCGATCGCTTCTTCCGGGCAGGCGGAGATACAACTGCCCGACCCTAGGCAGAGTTTGGGATTGATCTCGGGGTGCAGGGAAGAGGCATCGGTCAGTCCCGCCGCGATCGATTCATTGAGTTGTTCGACGGACGCTGTTTCCTTCTTGTGACGCCCCACCAGATAGCTGAACAGGAGCAGGCCGAGCGGGATGAGATAGATGGCGAAGGATTCGATGTTCATGGAAGTGATAACCCAAGGGTCTCTGTGGTTCAGACTGCGTCAGTCTGGCTCTGTGCGTGCAGATTCTACATCTGCTTGCATCTGATCGACACAGACTGTCGAAAATTATGCGACTGATTCATGTGACTCCTTGAAGTCTTGAACGGTAACAGAGGGCGCCCTATCTCTAAAGGTAGGGCGCCACCTATTGCTTAGTTGCCCATCAACTCTTTCAACACGAACGGCAGGATACCGCCGTTCTTGTAGTAGTCCACTTCGATCGGTGTATCGATGCGCAGCAGCAGGGCGACGCTCTGTTTGCTGCCGTCCTTACGGGTGATGGACAGCGTCACGTCTTGTTGCGGCTTCAGGTTGTCGTTGATGCCGAGCAGGTCGAAGGACTCGTCGCCGGTCAGGTTCAGGCTTCCCAGAGAGTCGCTGCCCTTGAACTGCAACGGCAACACGCCCATGCCCACCAGGTTGCTGCGGTGGATACGTTCGTAGCTTCTGGCGATGACGGCCTTCACGCCCAGCAACTGCGTGCCCTTGGCGGCCCAGTCGCGGCTGGAGCCGGTGCCGTATTCTTCACCGGCGAAGATCACGGTCGGCGTACCGTCGGCGATATGTTTCATCGCGGCGTCATAGATGGCCAGTTGTTCACCCTTGTACAGGGTGTAGCCGCCTTCGATGCGGCTGCCGTCCGCGTTGGGAGGCAGCATCAGGTTCTTCACGCGTACGTTGGCGAAGGTGCCACGCATCATCACTTCGTGGTTGCCGCGTCGCGAGCCGTAGCTGTTGAAGTCTTTAATGGCGACATGATGTTCTTGCAGATATTTGCCCGCCGGAGTGGTTGGCTTGAAGCTGCCTGCGGGGCTGATGTGGTCGGTGGTGACGGAATCGCCGAACAGCGCCAGCGCCTTCGCGCCCTTGATGTCGCCGACCTTGGGGATGGCAGCATCGAAGAATGGCGGACGCGCGATGTAGGTGGAGTCATCCCACTGGTACAGATTGCCGGTGGGCGCCTTGATAGCGTTCCACAGCGGCAGGTCCTTTGTCAGGTCGCTGTACAGGCGCTGGTACACAGCCGGGTCGGCCGCGAACTTCATCACGGTCTGGATCTCGGCGCTGTTGGGCCAGATGTCCTTCAGGTAGACCGGTTGGCCGTCCTTGCCGGTACCCAGCGGGTCGGTGTCCAGGTTGATGTTCATCTTGCCCGCGATGGCATAGGCGACTACCAGAGGAGGCGAAGCCAGGAAATTGGCTTTCAGGTTCGGGTGGATACGCGCTTCGAAGTTGCGGTTGCCGGAGAGCACAGCGGCACAGATGAGGTTGTTGTCGGTGATGGCTTTGTCGATATCTTCGCGCAATGGCCCGGCGTTACCGATACAGGTGGTGCAGCCGTAGGCGGCGACACTGAAGCCCAGTTGTTCCAGGGATTGCAGCAGACCGGCGTTGGTCAGGTATTCCGTCACCACACGCGATCCGGGGGCCAGCGAGGTCTTGATGTGCGGCGCGACCTTCAGGCCCTTCGCAACGGCTTTTTTCGCCAGCAGACCTGCCGCCAGCAGCACGCCGGGGTTGGAGGTGTTGGTGCAGGAAGTGATAGCGGCGATCAGCACGTCGCCGTTACCGATCTTGAGATCGTCCTTGCCGGTCGGATAGCGTGTGTTCAGCTTGTCGGCGGGCTGGTTGAAACCGTTTTCCGCGACGGGCTTGCTGAACAGGGTGTTGAAGGTGTCCTTCATCGCAGGCAAAGCGATGCGGTCTTGTGGGCGCTTTGGACCGGCCAGCGACGGCACGATGCTGTCGAGGTCGAGCTCAACTACGTTGCTGTAATCGATGCTGCCCGCCTTGGGGATGCCGAACAGGCCTTGCGCCTTGAAGTAGGCTTCGAAAGCGGCCACTTCATCTGCGGTGCGGCCGGTGTTCTTCATGAATTGCACGGTTACTTCGTCGACCGGGAAGAAACCCATGGTGGCGCCGTATTCGGGCGCCATGTTGGCGATGGTTGCACGATCCGGCAGCGTGAGGGCGGCAGTGCCTTCGCCGAAGAACTCCACGAACTTGCCGACTACTTTGTGCTTGCGCAGCAGCTCGGTCACGGTCAGTACCAAGTCGGTCGCCAATACGCCTTCGCGCAGTTTGCCTTTCAGGTGCACGCCGACCACGTCCGGCGTGAGGAAATACACGGGCTGGCCCAGCATGCCGGCTTCCGCCTCGATGCCACCCACACCCCAGCCGACCACGCCGATGCCGTTGATCATGGTGGTGTGGCTGTCAGTGCCTACCAGTGTGTCGGGATAAGTCACGCCGTCTTTTTGAATCACGCCGCGGGCCAGATATTCCAGGTTGACCTGGTGCACGATGCCGATGCCGGGTGGCACGACCTTGAATGTATCAAATGCCTGCATGCCCCACTTCATGAAACGATAGCGCTCGGTATTACGCTCGAATTCCAGTTCCATGTTCAGCTTCAGCGCGTCGGGACGGTTGGAGTAATCGATTTGCACCGAGTGGTCCACCACCAGGTTCACCGGTACCAGCGGCTCGATGACCTTGGGGTCCTTGCCTTGCTTGGAGGCGGCGTCGCGCATGGCGGCCAGATCGGCCAGCAGCGGTACGCCGGTGAAGTCCTGCAATACGATACGGGCGACGATGAAGGGGATCTCTTCGGTGCGCGGGGCGTTCGGTTTCCAGTTCGCCAGTTCACGCACATGCTGTTCTGTCACCTTCTTGCCGTCGCAATTGCGCAGCACGGATTCCAGCACGATGCGGATGGAGACTGGCAGGCGCGAGATGTTGCCGACCCCGGCTTTCTCCAGCGCGGGCAGCGAATACAGCGTGGCGGCCTTGCCGTTGGTGAGTTTGAAATTCTGGCGCGAATCGAACAGGTTGTGGGACATGACGGGCGGCTCCGAAGTATGAAACGAGAAAGTTGAATTGCTCCTAATGCGCGAAACTGAAAAGGCGCTGGATTATAGCGCGGCATCAATGCGGGCAGGGAGGCGTAGCAGGCGATTATGCGTTTGCGTGGAGCATGTTCGCACGGGCATTTTGGTTGTGTTCGTATCTCCGTGCGGGTTCGCTGGAATTGTAATAATCAGTATTGATTTTTTGAGGGGCTAAAAAATCATCAGAAGGACCGGGGAGGTCATTCTGATTATCGCCTTATTCCGATGCCACCGCCGCCGGTGGTGGCCCCTTTGTCGGTGTGCGTACCTGAAACAGCAACGGCAGCATCGGCATCAGCACGAAATTCATCGTGGCGAACCAGAAACTGTCGATGTAACCGATGTTCTGTGCCTTATACAGCACGGTTCTCGTTATCGGTCGGATGCGGGTATCGACAGGCAATTTTGGGTTAGCATTAAGGCGTCCCATAATTGCACGAAGATAATCTTGCCCATTTCCTGGAATTTTTCGCTGGTTCTGCTCTCTGTGCTGGTTGCTGTAGTTGGCTCGCTCACTGCGCTCACTCAGGCACAGCGGATGCGCGAGAGCCAGGGACGTGCGGCGAAGTTGTGGATAGTGATCGGCAGCATCACTTTGGGGATGGCTGTATGGTCGATGCACTTTATCGGCATGCTGGCTTTTCAACTCCCGACCCCGCTCACTTACGATCTGATCCTTACACTTGTTTCGGTACTTCCTGTGGATGCTGCCGCCTTGCTAGCGTTCTGGGTGTTGCGTGAACGCGACGTGGGTATCAACCGCCTTGCGCTGGTCGGTTTACTGATGGGGTTGGGTATCAGCGCTATGCATTACACCGGCATGGCAGCGCTGAAGATGTCACCGCCCATCAGCTACAACCCGCTGGTTCTGATGCTGTCGGTTGCGGTCGCTGTAATCGCTTCATGGGGCGCACTACTGATGATGTATCGGGGTGACCATATCAGGCTGCCGACATTGCCGCGTTACCTGGTGGGCGCGACCATCATGGGGCTGGCGATATCGGGTATGCATTACGTTGGCATGGCTGGGGCGCACATACAAGCAGATAGTATCTGCCTTGCCGGGAGCACCTATATCGAGCCGGGTCTGCTCGCGGTAATGGTGGCCGTGTCCTCGCTGTTCTGGTTTGGCGGCGGCATCTTCGCCGCGTTGTTTGATCGGCGCCTGGAGCGGAAAAACGACATCATGCTTCGGCAGAGTATCGCTATCAGTCAATCGCTGCTGCAGGCCATGCCGGTGCCAGTGTTCCATAAGGATGTGCAAGGACGCTATACCGGATGCAATGGTGCATTCTGTGATTTCATTGGTAAGTCTTGGGATGAGGTAGTTGGTAGGTACGTGTTCGAAGTGTCACCCCAGAACTTTGCCCATACCTATCGCGACAGGGATATTGAACTACTCACTGATCAAGTAGGTGTGCAGGTATATGAGGGACAGGTGATGCACAAAGATGGAACTGTGCATGATGTGGTGTTTCACAAAGCCCGAATGCTGGGCGACGATGGCAAGCCGAGCGGTATTATCGGCGTAATCCTCGACATCACTGATCGCAAGCAGGCCGAGCAGCAGATACACCAGTTGGCTTTCTATGATCCGCTGACCGGCCTACCGAACCGCCGTTTGCTGATGGATCGTTTGCACCAGGAATTCGCTATCGGGGCGCGTACCGGCCAGTATGGTGCTGTGCTATTTATTGATCTGGATAATTTCAAAATGCTCAACGATAGCAAGGGGCATGACATCGGTGACTTATTGCTGATCGAGGTGGCAAAACGCCTGATCTCGTGCGTGCGGGATGGGGATTCGGTTGCCCGCTTGGGCGGTGATGAATTTGTGGTGGTGCTGGAATCCTTGGATTCGGTCGCCGAGGAAGCAGCTGCCCAGACAGAATTGGTTGCAGAGAAAATTCGCGCAGCTCTGAGTGAGTTATACCTGCTTAATAAACATCAGTACCATTCCACCCCGAGTATCGGTGTCGCTTTGTTCATGGGGTATCAGAGCAGTCTGGATGATTTGCTTAAGCATGCCGATACTGCGATGTATCAGGCCAAGACTGCGGGACGTAATGCCATTCGTTTCTATGATCCTGAGATGCAGGCTGCCATCGAGGCGCGTGCCGATCTTGAGGGAGAACTACGCCAAGCGCTAGTCAGTGAACAATTCCGTCTGCACTATCAGATGCAGGTTGACAGTATGGGGCGCGTACTGGGGGCCGAGGTGTTGTTGCGCTGGGAACATCCAGTACGCGGATTGATCTCACCCAAGCAATTCATCCCACTGGTGGAGGATATTGGCTTGATCGTTCCGATCGGTCTGTGGGTGCTGCATACTGCCTGTGCGCAGTTGGTTGCATGGCGGCATGATGCACGGACAAGCGAACTGACCTTGTCAGTGAACGTTAGTGCAAAACAGTTTCGTCAGCCGGATATTGTCGCGCAGATGCAGAGAATATTGGTGGAGAGCGGGGCTAGACCCTCCCATTTGAAACTTGAGCTGACTGAAAGCACGGTGCTGGAGAACGTCGAGGATACTATTGCCAAAATGCGTGAGCTTAAGCTGCTTGGTGCTAGTTTCTCGATGGATGATTTCGGTACAGGCTATTCTTCGTTGCAGTATCTCAAGCGTTTGCCGCTGGATCAGATCAAAATCGACCGCTCTTTTGTGCGCGATGTGGCTAGCGATCCCAATGATGCCGCTATTGTGCAGACCATCATTGCCATGAGCGAGGTGCTAGGGCTGAGCGTCATCGCTGAGGGGGTGGAGACCGAAGCGCAGCGCGATTTTCTTGACAAACATGGCTGTCATGTCTTCCAAGGATACTTGTTTGGCAAGCCAGTGCCGCGCGAGCAGTTCGAGACGCTGTTGTCACAGACTTAAGACAAGTGCGATGTTTATTCCATGCTGACGGGAGTGTGTGAAGTGATGGGTTTCTTCGGTGTGCGTACCAGTAACAGCAACGGCAGCATCAGCACGAAGTTCATCGTGGCAAACCAGAAACTGTCGATATAGCCGATGTTCTGTGCCTGATGCAGCACGGCCTTGGCGGCGTACGCGATGCCTTGCGGGTCTTGCGCGCCGAGGTGGAGCGGGGACAGGTAGAGGCGCAGCGCTTCGCTATACGGCGTGATCTCGCCTCGTAGCAGGCTCCAGCTCTGCTGTGTGCTGCGCGAGAAATAGGTGGCCAGAATGGCGATACCGAACGATGACCCGACCGCGCGTATCAGGCTGTAGATGCCTGCCGCTTCGGCGGCGGTCTCTTTGGGCAGCGTGGTGAAGGCAAGTGTGGAGATTGGCACGAAGATCAACCCCATGCCCATGCCTTGCAGCATCATCGGCACGATCAAGTCGGAAGCGGTGATGTCGCCGGTGAAATGCGTCATCAGGTAGTTGCCCGCGATGCTTGCAAAGATACCGGCGAGGATGAAGTTGCGCGGCGCGATCTTGCCGACGAACTTGCCCACGAAGATCATCACCAGGAACGAAGCCAGCCCTCGCGGCGCCATATACAATCCGGCCTCGAAGGTGGGGTAGCCGAGGAAGTTCTGCAGGAACAGCGATTGCAGCAGCATACCGCCGAAGAAGCCGATGCCGATGGTGGTCATGATCAGGCTGGCGACCAGGTAGTTGCGGTCCTTGAAGATGCGCAGATCGAACAACGGATGATGTTTGCCGGTGAGCGTATAGATCACAAAAAAGAGCAGGGAAGTCACCGAGACGAATGCGGCCACTTCCAGCGTCTGCGAACTGAACCAGTCGTCCTGATTGCCGCGATCCAGTATCAGTTGCAGTGCACCGATACCCAATGCCAGCGTGGCAAAACCCATCCAGTCCATGCGTCGCGCCTTCACCGGTGTGTCCGGCACGTGGCGCATGGCGAGGATGAAGGAGAGGATGCCGACCGGCAGGTTGATGTAGAACGTCCAGCGCCAACTGATGGCCTCGGTGAGATACCCGCCCAGTGTCGGCCCCATGATGGGCGCGACCATCACGCCCATGCTCCAGATCGCCATCGCCTTGCCGCGTTGCTCGCCGGGGAATATCTGCAACATGATGGACTGCGACAACGGCACCAGTGCAGCACCGAACACGCCTTGCAGAAAACGGAACAGTACCATCTGGAAAAGCGATGCTGCCATGCCGCACAGCATGGAGGTGATGACGAAACCCGCGATGCTGATGAGCAGAAATCGTTTCTGGCCGATGCGGTCGGTGATGAAGCCGGTGAGCGGCATGATGATGGCCGAAGCGATCAGGTAGGAAGTCAGCACCCAGCTGATGTTGTCCGGCGTTGCATCGAGTTGCCCTGCCATGTTGGGCAGGGCGACGTTGATGATGGTTGTGTCCAGCACCTGCATGATGGTTGCTGCCATCACGGCGGTGCCGGTCAATACCCTGTTGGTGTTCATGGAGGTGTTATTTCAGTTGCACACTCACCGTGGCCGTCGCGCCGATGCGCAACGGATGTTCTGCATCGGTCGGGGTGAGCTTGATGCGAACCGGTACGCGCTGGGCTATCTTCACCCAGTTGCCGGTGGCATTCTGTGCCGGTAGTAGAGAGAAGGCTGTGCCGGTACCGCCGCTGATGCTCTCGACCAAGCCCTTGAAATGCTGGCCGGGATACATATCGATCTGGATATCCACCTCCTGCCCGGGATGGATGCCGGGCAGTTCGGTCTCCTTGAAGTTGGCATCGATGTGGAAGCTGTTGTCGGTGATGAGCGCAAATAGAGGTACACCGACTCCTACCAGCGAACCCGCCGTGAGGGTGAGGTTGCTGATCTGACCGTCTTGGGATGACGTGATATGTGTGTGCTCCAGGTCGAGCTTGGCCTGGTCGATGGCGGCTTTGGCTTTCAACACATCGCCGCGTTCCTCGGTGTTCGCCGGGGCGGAGAGCGCCTTGGTCAGTTTGGCGCGGGCCTGCTCCAAGGTGGCCTGCAGCGCCTGCATGCGCGTCTGCGCATCGTCGAGCGATTGTTGCGAAAGGAAATGCTGCGCCACCAGTTCCTTGTCACGCGTGTAAGTGCTGCGGGAATTCGCGAGATCGCTCTCGGCCTGAGCGACCAAGGCACGCGCTGCGGCGACCTCTGCATTGTCCTGACGCGCGTTTTGCCTGGCTTGCGCGAGGTCGGCCTGTGCCCGTTCCAGCGCGATGTTGAACGGTTCCGGATCGATATCGAGCAATGCGTCGCCTTTCTTTACATGCTGATTATCTTTGATGTGTACTGCGACGACGCGCCCGCTGACCTGCGCGGCGATGCTCACCACGTCTGCATTGATATAGGCATTCTCGGTGCTGCGCGAGCGTCCTGCGAGATAGTAGGCGACGGCGATGCCGAGCAGCGCGATGAGGCCAAGGGCGATGGCGATCTTCTTCTTGTGTTCGTTCAGGCGTTCCATGTGTTGTTCCTTTGCTACTGGGTCAATTTGTCGCGGATGTTCTGTAACACCCTGATGGCGATGGCGATGTCTTCCTTGCTCAATCTTGCCAATATCTCCTGGCGCAGTTCGGCGGCATTGCTACGGATGCGCTCCACCGCTTCTTTCCCGGCAGCGGACAGATGCAGATGTTTGACGCGGCGGTCTGTCTCGCTGCCGCAGCGCTTAAGCAATCCTTCCTGCTCCATATGATCGACCTGTTTGACCAGCGTCGCAGCCTCGATGCCCATATATTGGGCCAGCTCGCAATGCGTACACCCGTCATGGCGTGAGAGTTGCAACAGCAGTAGCCAGCGCGAATGCGAAAAGCCCAGCGGGCGCAGGCGCCGGTCCAGCTCGGTGCGCCAGGTGTGGGCGACGAGGTGGAGTGATTCGGCGAATTGTTCGTCCTGTGGTTTCATGAAGTAGTTCTGGTGCTAATAGTTAGCTGGCTAAGCATTTTCGTACAAACCTGCTGTTTTGTCGAGCGGGTAGGTACGGAGGGCGTGCCAGGCGAATGAGACCGGCAGGGTGGTTGCAGCGTTACTGCGCGTCAGGATCGTTTAATCCGCATCGCTGAATCTCTCGGCGATCTGGTGGAACTCATCCTGTATCGCCAGGAAAGCGTCTGTCACATCGGGGTCGAAATGCGTTCCACGGCCCTGCACGATATGTGCGACGGCTTCCGCGTGCGTGAACGGCTTTTTGTAGATGCGTTTGCTGATAAGTGCGTCATACACATCGGCCAAGGCCATCAGTCGCGCCGAAATGGGGATGTCGTCGCCTTCGAGTCCGAGCGGATAGCCGCTGCCATCCCATTTTTCGTGGTGCCCGTTGGCGATCTCGCGCGCGATGTGCAGGAAGCGGTTCGGTGTCGGCAATCCGCTTTCAGCCATAGCGATCGCGTTGCCGCCAAGCAGAGGATGCGTCTTCATGATCTCGAACTCCTCCGGCGTCAGCTTGCCTTGTTTGAGCAGGATGGCGTCCGGGATGCCGACCTTGCCGATGTCGTGCAACGGCGCCAGCTTGTACAGCGATTCGATATTGTCATCGGTGAGGAATTCCTTGAAGCGCGGATGCTCGCGCAGCTTGATAGCCAGTGCGCGGATATAGGTCTGCGTGCGCTTCAGGTGGTTGCCGGTCTCGTTGTCGCGTGTTTCGGCGAGGGATGCCATCGCCATGATGGTCACGTCGCGTATCTGCGCGACCTCTTCGGTCTTGTGTCGCAACTGTGCGGTGCGCTCCTGCACTTTCGATTCGAGCACATCGTTCATCGAGGCCAGTTGCTGTGCCAGCGTTTCGTTCTCGAAACGCTGCCGCAGCGATAACAGGATGAACTTGCTCAGGAACTGTCCCGAGCCCAGCATCACCAGCAGGAACAGCAGCAACATCAAACCCAGCGCATAGTGCGTTTCATCCTGTTCCACTGTAACGCGGAAGATGAGCGGTAGCATGAGGCCGAGCAAGTACGCAAAGAAAGCGGGCGGGTGCATCGAATTCATGGTGGTGGCCCCGGCAGCGAGACCGAGCATCACGCATACCAGCAATACCTGGGTCAGAAATTCATGCGGGAAGAAGAACAGCGTGCCGAATCCCCACATCATGCCGATGACCAGCGCGAAAGAGAAAAAATTGCGGCTCCAACTTTCGCATTCCTCAAGAGTGTGGGTGTTATTACGGTCAGTGAGCCACGCTCCCAGTTCGGCGGCGTGCAGCAGATAGGCACATGACAGCCAGAGCAGAAGTTGAAAATGAGGCGAGATATCCCACATCAGCCAGATGAAAAAAGGTTCGACCAGAACTTGTCCTGCCAGCATGGCGGGATACAGCTTCAAACGCGCACGCAATTGCTCCGCGCGTACCGACAAGTTGTTCTCGTCGATGCGGAATCTCAGGTCGTCGAAAAAGGTGCTGATGGAAGGCATCGTTGGTTTTGTTAATCGCTGCACTCTACATTTAGTGTGCAGTGGACAACAATCGCTGCCGACAGTCAATCACTCTGTCGGCATGGGTTTTTCTGGTTCGGAGGTGAAGAATGCCAGCGCCTCTGCCTCGTCGCGTGTGCGCTTGAACGGCGGCAAACTCTGCCAGATGCGTTTGCCGTAGTGCTTGGTGATCAGGCGCGGGTCGCAGATCATCAGCACGCCGCGGTCGGTCTCGTCACGGATCAGCCGTCCCGCCCCCTGTTTGAGGTTGATGATGGCGCGTGGCAACTGGAATTCCATGAAGGCGTTTCGTCCCTGCCTGTTTAGCTCGGAGATGCGTGCCGCCAGCACCGGATCGTCCGGCGGTGCGAACGGCAGCTTGTCGATGATGACCAGCGACAACGCCTCACCGCGCACATCCACCCCTTCCCAGAACGACTGGCTACCGAGCAGCACCGCATTGCCGTGTTCGCGGAAGCGTGTGAGTAATTCGTTGCGCGAGCCTTCGCCCTGCAGCAACAGCGGATACTTCAGGTTCTTGCGGTCGAACTCGGCTTGCAGTATCTCGTATGCGCGCTGCATCGCGCGCAGGCTGGTGAATAGCAGGAAGGCGCGGCCTTTGCTGGCTTCAATCAGGGGTAGCGCCGCCTGTACCACGGCATCGGTATAACCCTCCGTGTTCGGCTCGGGCAGGTTCTGCGGAACATAGAGCAGTGCCTGTTCCGGATAATTGAACGGACTGTCCCAGCACGCAGTGCGCGCCTCGGTCAGGCCCATCTCGTGCTGGTAATGCGAGAAGTTCTGCTTCACCGCCAGCGTGGCCGAAGTGAAGATCCAGGCGCGCGGGTGGCCGCTGATCTGTTTTTTGAAGATGTCGGCAATGGAGAGCGGGGTGGTGTTGAGTTGCAGCGAATGGTGGAAGACTTCGAGCCAGCGTACGACTCCAGTGCTTTCCCCCTCCCTGGCCCTCCCCCGATGGGAGAGGGGACTTTCGCTCTTCGCCTCAGCCTGACTCCCTCTCCCCCCGTGGTAACCAGCGACTTGGTCATCGTCTTTTGATGGGCTAGTCGAATGGCTAGTAGTTCTATCAGAGGGTTGGGGAGGGGGTGGTTCTTCCTGTTGCCAAACCCTCAACATCGCCACCAACTCTTGCGCGCGCTGCCAGCAGTTCTCCAGCCCCTCACTCCGTTCCGCCTGCTTCTCCAGCAACCCGGCAAGATTTTTCAGTTTCTCGCCCAGCACTTTCAACGCAGGCGCGAAATCCTTGATGTTTGCTGTCGCATCCGCAGCCATACGCCCTTCCTTTTTGAATGCCAGCCGCAAGTCGCGTCCGGCTTTCTCCAGCTCATCGCAAGCAACCGGCAGTGCCGCAAAGTCCTTGGCCGAGGTGAGCGCCTCGATGCGTGCATCCTGCGCCAGGTCGAACAACTGCGAAGTGGAAAGGCTCTCGCCGAAGAACAAACTCGCCGTCTCCGGCAACTGGTGCGCTTCGTCGAAGATCACCGTGTTGCAGGCGGGCAGCAGCTCGGCCACGCCCTCGTCGCGCAGCATTACGTCGGCGAAGAACAGGTGATGGTTCACCACCACCACATCCGCCTCCATCGCCTCCTTGCGTGCCTTGAGTACGAAGCATTCGCCGTGCTGCGGGCATTCCTGTCCGAGGCAGTTATCGCGCGTCGAGGTCACATGCATCCAGATCGGCGCGTTCTCCGGCACATCCGCCAGCCCGCTCTTGTCGCCGCTCTGCGTTATCTTGGCGTAGTTCACGATCCTGGCCAGATGCTTCACATCTTCGCGCGTCTTGAACAAGCCGTTCGACTGCGCCAACTCAAGATGGTAGTGGCATACGTAGTTCGAGCGCCCCTTGAGCAGCGCCACCGATACTGGTGCCTTTAACGCATCGCGTACCATCGGCAGGTCTTTTTGAAAAAGTTGGTCTTGCAGGTTCTTGGTGCCGGTGGAGACCACCACCTTGCCGCCCGCAAGCAGCGCCGGCACCAGATAGGCAAAGGTCTTGCCCGTACCCGTTCCGGCTTCGGCCACGAGGATGGCGTTGTCGCGTATCGCCTCCGCCACTGCGAGCGCCATATCCCGCTGCTGCACGCGCGGACGGAACGAGGCGACTTCAGTGGCAAGCGGGCTTTGTTCGGAAAAGAAACGTTCGACTTCGATGGACACGGTGGGGTATGGTTATCGACTGGGTACGGCGTTATAGTGCAGTAGCGATTTTACGCGAGGGCACGGGGAAGAGTGGGGATTTCTGACCACACCGTAACTACGCTTCGGGCAATTCTAAAGGAGTCATCTTATGGACCATGCTGCTGAAATCATCACCGTTACTCATGCCATCCAGCAGGCCGTTGCACCGGTGTTCCTCCTTACCGGGGTGGGAGCGATCCTGAGCGTGCTATCCGGACGTCTGGCACGTGTGATCGACCGCTATCGGGTGCTGGGCAATATGACAGACAGCGAACGTGCCGCGCATGCCACTGAAATTGCGACTCTGATAAGCAGATCGCACTGGATCCGGGTGGCGATCACGCTGTGTACCACCTGCGCATTGCTCATTTCCATCGTGATCGCGGCACTGTTCATCGGTTCTGAACTGGGCAAGGATCCTTCGACCACGATAGCCGTGCTCTTTATCGCTGCGATGCTGGCGCTGACGACCGGATTGTTGTGCTTCCTGCGCGAGATCGCGTTGTCGACCAACGCCATCGACATGCGTAAGCACAGTGACAAGTAGCCGGGTGAGACGGACGCAAAAGGAAACAAGGCAGTCCGAAGTACCTTCATGAAAGATATGTTGAAATGGCCAGGAAAACTTTTCCGTTGTCCAAAGTCTATCGCCTGCTCGAACCCGGCCCTGTCGTGCTGGTGACCACCGCCTGCAAGGGCAAGGTCGACATCATGACGCAGTCCTGGCACATGATGATGGAATTCGAGCCGCCGCTGGTGGGTTGTGTGATCAGCGGGCGCAATTACAGCTTCGAGGCGCTGACCAAGACCAGGGAATGCGTACTCAACATTCCCTCTGTGGAACTGGCTAAGCAGACGGTTGGCATCGGCAATTGTTCCGGCAGCAAAGTGGATAAGTTCAAAAAGTTCGATCTGACGCAGCTACCTGCCTCGCTGGTGGAAGCACCGCTCATCGCCGAGTGCTTTGCCAATCTCGAATGCAAAGTGGTGGATACGCGCATGGTGAGCAAGTACAACTTCTTCGTGCTGGAGGTGGTCAAGGCATGGATCGATCCGGCGCAGAAAATGCCACGCACGCTGCATCATCGGGGCAAAGGCGTGTTCATGGTGGCGGGTGATACGATCAAGCTGCCTTCGAAGATGGCGTGACACGGGATGAGTAAATTCAGTAATGAAGTACTGGCTGGCATCCCTCGCGGAGTATGGGTGCTGGGCTTCGTCAGCCTGCTGATGGATGTCTCCTCGGAAATGGTCCACAGCCTGTTGCCGCTGTTCATGGTCACGGTGCTGGGCGCGAGCGCGCTCACGGTCGGTGTGATCGAAGGCATCGCTGAATCTACCGCGTTGTTGGTGAAAGTGTTCTCAGGCGTGTTGAGCGATTACCTCGGCAAACGCAAGGCACTGGCGGTGTTCGGCTACGCGCTGAGCGCACTGACCAAGCCGATGTTCGCGCTGGCATCGGGCATGGGTATGGTACTCGCCGCGCGTTTTTTCGACCGCATCGGCAAAGGCGTGCGCGGCGCACCGCGCGATGCCTTGATCGCCGATATCACGCCTTCTGAAATACGCGGCGCGGCATTCGGTCTGCGCCAGTCGCTGGATACCGTGGGCGCGTTCCTCGGGCCGTTGTTGGGCGTGGGCTTGATGCTGCTGTGGGCGAACGATTTTCGCGCGGTGTTCTGGGTGGCGCTGATCCCCGGCTTGCTGGCGGTGGCGCTGTTGCTGTTCGGCGTGCATGAGCCGAAAAGAACGGAAGCACACAAGCCAGTGAATCCCATCAGCCGCGAGAATCTCAAGCGGCTCGGTGCGGCCTATTGGTGGGTGGTGGGCATCGGTGCTGTGTTCACGCTGGCGCGCTTCAGCGAAGCCTTCCTCGTGTTGCGAGCTGCACAAGGCGGCATCCCCGTGGCGCTGGTGCCGCTGGTGATGGTGGCGATGAATGTGATCTACGCGGGCTCGGCCTATCCTTTCGGCAAACTCTCCGACAGCATGAGCCACACGAGATTATTGACGATGGGGCTGGTGGTGCTCATCGCCGCCGATCTGGTGCTGGCGACCGACGACCACTGGACGACGGTATTGCTCGGTGTGGCATTGTGGGGCGTACACATGGGCATCACGCAGGGCTTGCTGGCACGCATGGTCGCCGATGTGACACCTGCCGACCTGCGCGGCACGGCCTACGGTTTCTTCAACCTGATGAGCGGGATCGCGATGCTGGTCGCCAGCGCGCTGGCCGGGCTGCTGTGGGACAAGCTCGGTGCTGCGTTCACCTTCTATGCCGGGGCGGCATTTTGCCTGATCGCCGCGTTCGCCCTGATCTGGCGCCGCGCTAGTGCCGCCAGGTAAACCGGTATTTCAACGCTGGCTTTCCTTATCCTGTCGGGCAAGTGCTTCACTGCGCTGCTTCCAGGTCGCGTAGCAATCCAGTCCGCAAAAATGCGCCACATAATCCTGCGCCTCGAAGCGTTCGGCTTCGGAAAGCGGGATCTCGCTATGGCAGACTTCGCACGGGATCATCTCGGTAACAACTTCGGGACGGGTAGTCATGGCACACCTCCTCAAGTGGTGTCGACGTGATGCCAGACTAGACCTGTTTGGCGCAGTCGGCAAGCGTTTCCCGGTGCGGGAACCATGTCGCGTGGAGTGCTTGCCGATCCGGTGCTGACGGGCTGCATGCTATCATCGCCCGCTATGAGTAATTCTGCCGATTCCCTGCGTCGTTTCCTGTTTGAACATGCACCGCTGCGCGGCGAGATCGTGCGTCTCGATGCGACCTGGCAGTCTGTGATCGAACGCCACAACTATCCTCCCGTGTTGCGCGACCTGATGGGCGAACTGTGTGCCGCCGCCGTGTTACTGGCTGCAACGCTCAAGCTCAAGGGCGCGATGGTATTGCAGATCCACGGCAAGGGCGCGGTGAAACTGCTGGTGGTGGAATGCTCCGGTGACCTGGAACTGCGCGCAACGGCGAAGTGGGAAGGCGAACTGGCGCACGGCTCGTTGCAAGACCTGGTGGGCGCTGACGGGCGCTTCGTCATCACGCTCGATCCCAAGGACGGCAATCAGGCGTATCAGGGCATCGTCGCGCTGGAAGGCGACAGCATCGCCGAGATACTGCAAAACTACATGACGCGCTCCGAGCAACTTGAAACGCGCTTGTGGTTGGCAGCAAGCGGAAAAAGTGCGGGCGGTATGCTCTTGCAAAAACTTCCGGAACAGAGCGAGCCGGATGATGAACCATGGAGCAATGCAGTGCAGATCGCCGACACCCTCAAGCCGGAAGAGCTGCTGAACGTGCCCGCAGGCGAACTGGTGCATTTGCTGTATCACGAAGAAGACATCCGTCTGTTCGATGAACAAGCTGTGGTGTTCCGCTGCACCTGTTCGCGCGAAAACGTGGCGCGCATGTTGCGCATGCTGGGGCGGGGAGAGGTGGATTCCATCATTACCGAACGCGGCGAAGTCGAGGTGCACTGCGAGTTTTGCAATGAACGCTACGTGTTCGACCGGGTGGATGCCGATGCCGTGTTCGCCGACATCATGGTGATGGCGGCGAACAAGACCTTGCACTAACTGGAGCGCCTACATAGCATAGCGGTCTTTGCGTGAAGTCCGACGATGTGTCCGTTATTTGGAGGGAAGCAGACCAAATCCTAGGCAACCCATAATTCTGCTCCGTAACCATCAGCTGATCTTCCAATAGGGAAAATCCGTGTCCGCTCCCCAGCAAAAAAGCGGTCATTGGAAATGAACAACATTAGCCCGACTCAGTGACCGTAGATACCCCCTATAGACTGCTACCTCGCTGTTGTCAGCGCGGGTACACTACTCGTAGCAACTAGGCTTTGCGAACTTTTTCTCGTCCTGATAAATGGTTGCTGTCAGTAGATTAGGCAACAGGAATTTGGTTTTTCCGAGTTCTTGCCTCCTGGAATGGTTAACAGTAATAACCCATCGGCTTTGCCGGTGGGCAACTTAATCTTTTTTAAGCGGGATTGCGCATTTCGTATAGGAATTGCGTTTTCAGGATTTCGCAATTCGGAATGCTGACTATGATGCTATTGCAGGACAACAATGAAAGAGGCACACAACCAGTTGTGTCAATAATGGAAGGAGCTAGTGCGGCAGCGATATATCGTTGCTCGTCTGGCACGGGAGAAAAATGCGATGAGAGGTCAAAGTTTGAAGACTCTTCACGAGATGAAGGAGTGTATCGCTCTTGCCAATATTCCCTGGAATGAACAGGGCTGCGATTTTGATGTGCAGCTGAGCGTTCGCGGTTGCGAACGGCTGAATAAACGGCCACAGCTGGATCCTGATTGCTCGTTGGTGTTTGAGAAAATTGTGCAGGGTGGGGAGGTTAATGATGTGCTATGCATGCTGGTTGAGCATATCGAACAGAATTTGCCCGGTTACAAGTGCGCCATTCTGCTGTTGGATGAAGCGCGATCTCATATGGGCTTGGCGGCAGCTCCGAATTTGTCTGCAGATTTCCATGCCGAGGTGGATTGTAAAAAGGGGAGTTTTATAGCTGTTGATGCGATGGAATACTGGGCCGACTACAAAGCGCTATCGGTTCGTCATGGCATGAAGGTGTGTCGGAGCGAAACAATATTCGATTCGGGAAAGCGCAAGCTTGGCATGCTTGTGCTGCATTGCAGATCCTGTGCAAACTGTGCTGAAATTGATGCGAATTTTCTGCGGCAAGCGTGCAGCTTGGCGGCAATTGCCATCGAGCGAAAACATAGTGAGGATTTGATTCGGCATCAAGCCAGTTTTGATGCCCTCACGGATTTGCCTAATCGCCGGATGTTTGTGGATAGATTGCGCACGGAAATTCTCAGGGCAGGGAGCAAGGACCGCACTGTGACTTTGCTGTTTATCGACTTGGATCATTTCAAAAAAGTGAATGACTCTTTAGGGCATGTGGTCGGTGACGAACTCCTGATTGTAGCGGCAGCGCGCATCCGTCATCGGGTGGGCGATTCTGTTCTGGTAGCGCGTCTGGGCGGAGACGAGTTCGTCGTGTTAATCCCGGATGTCGAGGACGTATCTCATCCTGCAAGGTTGGCGCAAGATATTGCCGAGGCAATGGCGGTGCCTTTTCAGCTTTTGGGGCATGTGGCCTATGTTTCGGCCAGCATTGGTATTGCGAGTTATCCATCCGATGCAGATGGGCCGGATAGTCTGGTCAAATGTGCCGATCAGGCCATGTATGCTGCCAAGGAAACCGGACGCAATGGATTTCAGTTTTATTCGGCGGAGCTTGCGGAAATTGCCTCTGAGCGACTGGAATTGGAGCACGATCTGAGATATGCAATTCGCCGGGGCGAACTTGAACTGAATTACCAACCCAAGGCCTTGCTCGGCGATGGGGCGCTGATCGGCTCAGAAGCGCTGATGCGTTGGCGCCATCCTGTGCGAGGTGTGGTGATGCCAGACAAATTTGTCCGCATCGCCGAAGAGTGTGGCTTGATCATGGAACTAGGTGATTGGGTGCTGCACCAAGCCTGTAAGCAGGCAGGAGCATGGAACGGAAACGGCAGACCTTTGCACAAGGTGGCAATAAACTTGTCGCCGCGCCAATTTCAAGATGCGCACCTTTATGAACATATTTGCGCCATCCTAGAAGAACATGCGTGTCTTCCCGAATGGATTGAACTGGAGATTACTGAAAGTCTGCTATTGCAAGAGCGAATTGATATTCTGAATACGCTGAACTCGTTTTATCGGAGGGGAATTTCCATCGCGATTGACGATTTTGGTACCGGCTATTCTGCATTGAGTTACCTAGTGCGTTTTCCGATCAATACACTAAAGATCGATCGTTTGTTTACCCAGCATGTGACCGAGAACGGATATCACGCGGAAGTGATCAAGGCGATTCTTTCCATCGCTAGCAGCCTGAACCTGCAAGTTGTGGCGGAAGGGGTGGAGACAGAAGAGCAAGCTAGGGCGCTGCATGGCTATGGCTGCCATGTAGCACAAGGATATCTTTTTGGTAAACCCATGCCGAAAGAAAACATTGAAGACGCAATGATAACGGACTATGCCGAATGAACTGGGAGCATTAGATGGTGACTTATCTTTGGTGTTGCGATTGGAAGCTGGAAATTGCTTCGAAGGATATCTACGTTCGCAAATAAACGAAGACTGAAGACGACATGCGAAAAGCAACGAGCCGATCAAGTCTTTACCTTGAACGGCGCTCCTTTGATGAGATTGCCGACAAGTAAAAGATTTGCATAACTTGGTTGCGTCAAATATCAGGTATGCGGCAAAAAATACGTGGAAGTGTCAGGTGCATTCGTCGAAGTTATAGGTTTGCAAATGGTAGTTTGGAATGAAGGTTGAGGGGGGATGACAGCTACTTCAATGATTTTTTTAATGTCTCAGACGGCAACTCATGGAAGCGTTTGCAATAATGCTGGGCAAATTCGCCAAGCTTGGTAAAACCGCAGGAAGTAGCTACATAAGTAACTGTGTCGCCAATCTCGGCATGTATTAGGCGGTAGTGAGCAAGGTTGAGTCGTTGCTCGCGCACCCATTGCATGGGGGTGCATCCGAAGCGTTTCGCGAACGCGTATTGCAGATTGCGAGCGGACATTCCGCTGATGCTCTCAATGTCGCTCAGGGTTAATACGCCGTCCAGATTTGCCTGGATATAATCGCAAGCCACATCCAGTTGATTCCGGGACCGAAGGACTCTTTTGCGGCTAATCGCTTCTTCGCCAAAGAACAGCTCTGGTGACAGCAGCATCACGAAACAACGATAAAACGAATCTTCCAGCCCCAGCCTGGCCAGCATATCAGGCCGTTTCTCAAAGGCCTTGATGGAGGCAAAGTGTTGAGTAAATAATTGGTCGAAGGAATTGCCGCCAACTTGCAAAGGCACTTCCCTGTCTTGATTCAGATTAAGTGTGGAAGTGTAGGAAGGGCTACTACGCCCCAGCATTGTGTTCATGGTTGTAATCAGTCGCAGCTCATTAATCGAGGTTGTTACAACACCGTAGCCAGGCGTGGAAATAAACTCCCTTTCTTCACCGGAATGAAAAATTGCGTGCTTTCCTGCCTGTTCAACAAGGCGGTGCGGATTGTTCTTGATTGTGTGCAGGGCGATGCCGAATATTGGCATCTTGAAAACCTTGTAAGGCACTTCTTTGCGACGAAGACACATTGGGGTGCCCGCATTTGCAGCAAGCTTTATTTCGCCAATCGTTATAGCGGTCGACCTTTGAAACAGCGACCTATCCTCAGTAATGGGAAATATATCAAAACCACCCGCCAGCGCGGTTCCAACACTTTCATATATGCTTTTGGTTGAAGTTTCAACCTCGGCCGAATCATTGCCAAACGGCAAAGCGGGTACCCATTGGTGACTGGACGATAATTTTAGTTGTGAATGCATAGCAGTTTTGGTGTGCGCTTCCAGTTCTACTGGTCAGCAATTTTACCATTACTGTTAACGAAACAATTTGCGCAATTCGGATGGAAACGTGCGCTTTTTGGATTTCTCATTGGGCCATTTTTGTTAATGCTCTACTACTCAAAAGTTAGGAAGGTCAAACACAAATTACGGCGCTTGGAAGTAGCAAAGATAGAGCTACTTAAGGAAGTTCTATCAACTGATGAATTTTTCTTTAAGTGGTCTTCAGAATACAGCGTCAATACAATAACAATAGATGATCAGCATCAGGAGTGAGTCAATATTCTTAATCGGCTATTCGTGGCAGTATGTTAACGCGAAGTAATAAAAGTCATCGCCGGACACTTGATGCACTAATGAGCTATACCCTGACACATTTCGCGCTTGAGGAACGGCTGGAGACCACAACTTTTCATTTTGGCTGAGATAATCTTTCAACTACATCAACAGAATGAATGCGAAGGCAAGACGCTATGCAAAATATTACGGGCGAAAATAAGCCGTCTTTAAAATTCACCCGATTCGGTGCAGACGACGGACGAATCGTAATCTACTTTTATGGCGCCCCCGGAGCGCCGGACGAATGCAGTATCTTTGATCGGTATGCGAAGGATAGCGGCCTGACCATTATTTGTTTTGACAGATTTTCCGTGAAACCATCAATCGCCGGTGATGCTTATTACCAGCTTTTAGCCAGAGAAATTTCAAAGTTGGCCAATGGGAGACGAGTTGATGTTATTGGATTTTCAATCGGGGCGTTTATTGCGCTTCAGACTTGTCGCCACCTGACAAATGAAGTCGAGAGCTTGCATTTGATTTCCGCTGGAGCACCGTTAGATGCCGGTGATTATCTTGAATCGATGGCCGGAAAACAGGTTTTCAAGTTGGCAAAATCATTTCCTGCTTTGTTTATCTTGCTGTCTTACTGGCAAAAGATTCTTGCGCTACTTTTTCCCTATGCCTTATTTCGTTTGTTATTTTCCAGCGCCGAAGGTGAAGATAAGATATTGGCGGAGAATCGCGAATTTCAATCCAATATCATCAGCGTATTGAAGTCTTGTTTTGCTGGTCGCGTACAGGGCTACGCAAGAGATATTCGAGCATATGTTCATCCATGGAAGGACACGCTTTCTGCTATCACCGTCAATACTTACATCTGGCACGGTGCGGATGACAACTGGTCGCCTAGGCTTATGGCGAATTACTTGGGGTCGGCGATTCCAGGCTGCAACGCTCCTGAAATATTTCGCGGTCTGTCACACTACTCATGTCTTTATCGAGCGGTTCCTGAAATTTGTAAGCAGCTAAATCGCAAGAATGGTTCACTCCAAATCGAGTGACAGTTTAGTCCATGGTGGGAGTTTTTTGTCACAAGCTTGAAGTTCCGCTTTGTCCAAAAGTGCGTCTTCATTGAATTCCTTATGACGGTCTGCTTCGGGTCGATTGAGTGAGTTCACCAATGTCCGGTTTGCGACAACGAATTCGTCAATTGCTATGACCGCTTTGGCCGAGAAGCTGTCACCGCGCTGTCAGCGCGAGTCTAAGTTGCTTCCGCATATTTGAAGCACTCACTGACGAGGACGTCGGCGCTCACAGTCACTTCTTCACAACATCCAGCGCAACCGCCTCGGCCACTTCGATGCCATCCACCGCCGCTGACAGGATCCCGCCCGCATAGCCCGCACCTTCGCCTGCCGGATACAGGCCCTTGATGTTGATGCTCTGAAAGTCTTCGCCACGCTTGATGCGGATGGGTGATGAAGTGCGCGTCTCCACTCCGGTGAGCACGGCATCCTCCATGGCGAAGCCCTTGATCTGTTTTTCGAACGCGGGCAGTGCCTCGCGGATGGCGGCGATGGCGTAGTCGGGCAGTGCGGTGGAAAGGTCGGTCGGTGTCACGCCGGGGGTATAGGAGGGGACGACCTCGCCCAGATGAGTCGAGGGGCGTCCCGCCAGAAAGTCGCCGACGCGTTGTGCCGGGGCTGCATAGCTTTTGCCGCCCAGTTCGAATGCGCGCGATTCCCACTGGCGCTGGAACTCGACGCCTGCTAGCACGTCGCCGGGGAAATCCGCCGGGGTGATGCCCACGACTATCCCGCTGTTGGCGTTGCGCTCGTTGCGCGAATACTGGCTCATGCCGTTGGTGACCACGCGCCCTTCCTCCGACGTCGCCGCCACCACTGTGCCGCCGGGGCACATGCAGAAGCTGTAGACCGAGCGGCCGTTGCTGGCATGGTGCACCAGTTTGTAATCCGCCGCGCCGAGCAGAGGGTCGCCCGCGCTGTTGCCAAAGCGTGCGCGGTCGATGAGTGATTGCGGATGCTCGATGCGGAAACCGATGGAGAAGGGTTTGGGCTCCATATACACGCCGCGTTCATGCAGCATCTCGAACGTGTCGCGCGCACTGTGGCCGACGGCGAGCACGACATGGCGAGTCGCGATGCGTTCGCCGTTCGCCAGCGCCACCCCGTGCACTTGTCCGTCATCGATCTCGATGTCCGTCACGCGGCTCCCGAACCGCACTTCACCGCCGAGCGCGATGATGTTCTCGCGCATCTTTTCCACCATGCTCACCAGACGGAACGTACCGATGTGTGGTTTGCTCACATACATGATCTCTTCCGGCGCGCCTGCCAGCACGAACTCGGTGAGCACCTTGCGGCTGTAGAACTTCGGGTCTTTTATCTGGCTGTGCAGCTTGCCGTCGGAGAACGTCCCCGCGCCGCCTTCACCGAACTGTACGTTCGATTCCGGATTGAGCTTGCCCTTGCGCCACAGTCCCCACGTGTCCTTGGTGCGCTCGCGCACTTCCTTGCCGCGTTCCAGCATGATGGGGCGGAAGCCCATCTGTGCCAGCAACAGGCCGACGAAGATGCCGCATGGTCCGGTGCCGATGACGACCGGCCGTTCGCTCAAGCCTTGCGGTGCATGTGCGACAACGCGGTAACTCATGTCCGGCGCCAGAGCGACGTTGGTGATATTCCTTTTGAGCAATGCCGCTTCGTTCCTGACTTCCGCATCCACTGTGTATACCAGCACGATGTCGTTGCGCTTGCGCGCGTCGTAGCCGCGCCGGAACAAGGTGTAGCCTTGCAACTCTGACAAAGCGATGCCGAGGCGCTTGAGGATGGCTGCCTTGAGATCGTCTGCAGAGTGGTTGAGCGGGAGACGGATTTCGGTGAGACGTAACATGGCTGACATTCTAACCCGAGAGGACACATTTGCTTCGTGGTTATGCACGCATGACTATGGTTCGAAGGAGGTATTGCTGGTAGATTGTTGGCTGGTCGGTACAGAATGACAGTGTCCCGGAGATTTGCATGGATGCCGGGGCAAAAACAGGGCAGGCATGGCGCTCGATAATCTCACACTTCTTTTTTCCCTCGCGTTGGTCAGCGGATTGATGGCTGCAAGCCTGGCGCTGACTTCGCACAGGGATAGCCATGATGGGTTGCGCTTGTGGGCCATCGCGCTGGCCATGGAGTCTGCCGCGTGGACGTCCGCGGCCTTGCGCGGACATATTCCCGATGCGATGTCCATCGTGTGCGCCAATATGCTGCTGGTCACGGCGCAATCGGTCAAGCTCGCCGCGATCCATGAATACCGCGGTATGGGCTGGCCGCGTCGGCAATGCCTTGTGCCGCTCATCGCCATGCAGGCTTTGCTGAGCCTGCTGGATGTCGCCGATCTGCGTAACCGCATCATCTATGGCAGCCTGATCTATGCCGCACAGATGTTCCTGCTTGCGCGTGCCTTGCGGCAGGAGGAAGCGACCAGAGGCGGCCGCGCCTGGTGGCTGATCTATGGCGTCACGCTGACCCTGGTGCCAATGCTGCTCACGCGTGCTGCCGTGGCCATGGCGGGAGTCGGGAGTTTTGCCGCACCACAATCCACCTTTGCTCCCAACGCCGTACAACTGCTCGTCTTCGTGAGCGTGGTCGCGCTCGACCTGCTCGGGGCGATGGGTTTCATCCTGCTGGTGAAAGAACGTGCCGAGCGTGAGGTACTCCATCTGGCGATGACCGACGGCTTGACCGGCATCTTCAACCGGCGTGCTTTCATGGATCGCGCGGACAGGGAACTGGCGATCGCTCAACGCAACCGCCAACCCTTGTCGTTGCTGATGTTCGATATCGATCATTTCAAGCGGGTCAACGATACCTATGGGCATGCGGCGGGCGATGCGGTGCTGGTCGAGATCAGCAAGTTGGTCACCAACCGGTTGCGAAAACAGGATACGTTCGGGCGCTATGGCGGTGAGGAGTTCTGCATCCTATTGCCAGCTACGTCGGATGTCGGCGTCATGGTGGTTGCCGAGGAATTGCGGCGAGTGGTCGAGTCGGCACAGCTGAAGGTCGGACAGGATACCTTGTCAGTTACGATCAGCATCGGGATCAGCGTCTGTCATGTGCAGTGTGCAGGCTGTCCAGATTTCGGCAAGATACTGAAGGATGCCGACCGTGCGTTGTACCAGAGCAAGGAGAAGGGGCGCAACCAGACGATATTGATGCCGCTGCAGTGCGAGCTCGCCCGAAGCGCAGCTACGTAGCATTCGAAAAACGGGATTTCCATGTCAAGAACAAAGACCATCTACAAATGCACCGAGTGCGGTGGACGATCAACTGACCCGCAAGGCCGGTGTCCGCACTGTGGAGCGTGGAACACACTGGCGGAAGCAGGAGATTCACCCCCATCTGACAGATCGCAGCAATCGACCGAGCTTGAGCACGAGCGAAGCTCAAGTTTAGTGCGTATGCACGAGCATGATTTTCGCAGGCTGGCGGAGAATCTGCCGGACAACATCGTCCGCTACGATCGGGAAGGGCGGGCCGTTTACGTCAACCCCGTGCTTGAAAAGACTCTGGGCCTCGGTGCCGCTAAAATGATGGGTACGCGCATTCGAGAACTCTATCCCGATGGGAGTTACGAAACCTATGCGCAATCGGTGGATGCCGCCCTCGCCAGCGGCCAGAACGGAGAGATCGAATTTGTCGTACCTATCCCGAGCAAGTTGCCAATCACCCATCAGATACGCTTCATTGTGGAGCGCGATGAACATGGCGCAGTGAGCGGTGTGCTTGCTATCGGTCGCGATATCACAGCGCTCAAGCAAGCCGAGTCGGAACGTCTTGCGAATGCCGAGAAACTGGAGAGATTGCTGATACAGACCATAGATGCCATCTCTGCCACGGTCGAGGCGCGCGATCCTTATACCGCCGGTCACGAACATCGCGTGGGGTTGCTTGCAAGTACCATCGCCCGTGAAATGGGCTTGTCCGATGAGGTCGTGCACGGCATCTTTCTCGCTGCCAGTATCCACGATCTGGGCAAGATCCGCGTTCCTGCCGAGATACTCAGCAAGCCCGGCAGGCTGAGTCCGATCGAATACGAATTGATCAAATGCCATTCGCAAACCGGTTACGATATTGTCAAGGACATCCAGTTTCCGCAACCCATCGCGCGGATGGTGTTGCAACATCATGAGCGTATGGACGGTTCCGGTTATCCGCAAGGGCTGAAGGGCGAACAGATTCTGCTCGAAGCCAGGATACTGGCCGTGGCCGATGTGGTGGAGGCGATGGCTTCACACCGGCCATATCGTGCCGGACTTGGATTGGAGGCGGCTCTGGCCGAGATCATCCGCCAGCGCGGTACTCAACTGGATCAGGTCGTGGTGGATAGTTGCGTCGCGCTGTTCAGGGAAAAGAAATTTGCCTTTGAAACCAGTTAGTGTCGCTCCTGATTGTGGTGCGTTACTGGCAATGCTGGTAGATTGTCCGCATTCATCCTGATGTCCAGAACTGATTCAAATGGCTAAAGCAAAAACCATCTACAGCTGCACCGAGTGCGGCGGACAATCCCCCAAATGGCAAGGCCAGTGCCCTAACTGCGGCGAGTGGAACACGCTGGTGGAAGCGGTGGCGGAAATCATGCCTGCGGCGGGCAAGAACCGCTACAGCGCCCTGGCGGCATCCGGCAAGTTGCAGCAACTGGCCGAGGTGGAAGCGAGCGAAGTGTCGCGCACGCCGACCGGCATCGCCGAATTTGACCGCGTGCTGGGCGGTGGGTTGGTGGAAGGCGGCGTGGTGCTGATCGGTGGCGACCCCGGCATCGGCAAATCCACCTTGCTGTTGCAGGCGCTGGCGCACCTTTCCATCACAAAAAAAGTTCTCTACGTCAGCGGCGAAGAATCGGCGCAGCAGATCGCATTGCGCGCCAAACGCCTTGCACTGGATGCGCGCGAAGTGCACCTGCTGCCGGAGATACAACTGGAGAAGATCCAGGCCACTGTCGCCCACGAGAAGCCCGATGTGGTGGTGATCGACTCCATCCAGACCGTGTACTCAGAGCAACTCACATCCGCACCCGGCTCGGTGGCGCAGGTGCGAGAGTGTGCGGCACAACTCACGCGGCTGGCGAAGAGCAGCGGCGTCACCATCATCCTCGTCGGTCACGTCACCAAAGAAGGCGCGCTGGCAGGGCCGCGTGTGCTGGAACACATCGTTGATACCGTGCTGTATTTCGAAGGCGACACCCATTCCAGTTTCCGCCTCATCCGCGCGTTCAAGAACCGTTTTGGCGCAGTGAACGAACTGGGCGTGTTCGCCATGACCGAGAAGGGCCTGCGCGAAGTGAGCAATCCGTCCGCGCTGTTCCTGTCGCAGCATGGCGTTCAGGTTCCCGGTTCCTGCGTCATGGTCACGCAGGAAGGCACACGCCCCTTGCTGGTGGAGATACAGGCGCTGCTCGACGATTCGCATTCGCCCACGCCGCGTCGCCTGTCGCTGGGCCTTGAACAGAACCGACTGGCGATGTTGCTGGCCGTATTGCACCGCCATGCGGGCATAGCCTGTTTCGATCAGGACGTGTTCATCAACGCCGTCGGCGGCGTGAAGATCACCGAGCCGGGCGCCGACCTCGCCGTGCTGCTCGCCATCGTTTCTTCATTGCGTAATCGACCGCTGCCGGAAAAGATGGTGGTGTTCGGTGAAGTCGGACTGGCCGGAGAGGTGCGCCCGGTGCAACGCGGGCAGGAACGTTTGAAAGAAGCTGCCAAACTCGGCTTCACACACGCCATCATTCCCAAGGCTAATGCACCCAAGCACAAGATCGAGAGTATGGAGATCATCGTGGTGGAGCGGGTGGAAGATGCAGTGGCGAGGATGCGCTGAATGAAAACGCCTTCATTCAAGCGACGTAATCTGCTCAAGGCCATGCTCGGCACAGGTCTGCTCGCGATGACTGGAGGCAATCGGGCTCTGGCGCAGGTGCTGGCGGCGAACCCGTCCACCGTACCTTTGCATGCACAATACGATCTGCATATCGCGGAGACGACGTTCAATATCACCGGTTCGCCCGCGGTTGCAACCACAATCAACGGTGCTATCCCCGGCACGTTGCTGCGCCTGCGCGAAGGGGGAGATGCCACTATCCGCATCATCAACCACCTGAAGGAACACACGGCGATGCACTGGCACGGGTTGCTGGTGCCGAATGCGATGGATGGTGTGCCGCATGTCACCTTTCCCGGCATCGAGCCGGGCCAGACTTTCACCTATCACTTTGATCTCAGGCAGAACGGCACCTACTGGTATCACAGTCACAGTGCCTTGCAGGAAGTGCAGGGCTGTTACGCCCCCATCATCATCGAGGCAAAAGATCCGGAACCTTATCGTTACGAGCGCGAGTTTGTGGTGATGCTGTCGGACTGGATCGACACACCCGGCGCGGAAGTGCTGGCGAACCTGAAGAAGGTGGAAGGCTATTACAATCGCCGCCACATCACGTTGCCCCAATTCATGGCCGCATTGAAACTCGCACCCGACGAAGTGTCGCGCAAGAAGCTGTGGGACGAGCGCATGGCCTGGAGCCAGATGCGCATGGACCCGACCGATATCAGCGATGGTGGTGAGGAATGGACCTACCTGCTGGCGGGGCAGACGCCGCAGCAGAACTGGACGGGTGTGTTCCAGCCGGGCGAGCGCATCCGCCTGCGCTTCATCAACGCCTCGCCGCTCAATTTCTTCGATGTGCGCATCCCCGGTCTGGAGATGACGGTGGTGCAGATGGATGGGCAGAACGTACGGCCGGTGCTGGTGGACGAGTTCCGTATCGCCAACGGCGAGACTTACGATGTGATCGTGCAGCCGGTGGAGCGCAAGGCATACACTGTGTTCGCGCCGACCGCGGCGCGCATCGGTTATGCGCGCGGCACATTGGCGCCGGAGTCGGGCATGGTGGCGGAAGTACCCGCGCAAGGAGAGCACCCTTTGCGCACGCTGGATGACATGGGTCATGCGCATACGGGCCACACGTCGGCCGGTGGAGAACATGTCGGGCATGATGCGCATTCCGGTCACGCGAGTCATGGCGGTGATGGCGAGACCAGCGCCGTGGTGGCACCCGATGCCGACGGCCTGCGCCGACTGAAATACAAGCATTTGCGTGCATTGGAGATGAACGCGGACATGCGCGATCCGACCAGCGAGATCGTCATTCGCCTCACCGGCGACATGCACCGTTTCTTCTGGACGCTGAACGGCAAGAAGTCTTCCGAATCGACACCGTTCGATGTGAAGCTGGGCGAACGCGTGCGCTTCAAGTTCATCAACGAGACCATGATGGATCACCCCATGCACTTGCACGGCGTGTATCTGGAGTTGCAGAACGGCAACGGCATGTACGCGCCACTGAAACACACGGTGATCGTGCCGCCGGGGAAGACAGTGGAATTGAATGCGACCTACCTCGAAGCGGGAGATTGGGTGGTGCATTGTCATCTGTTCTATCACATGGCGACCGGAATGATGGGCGTGGTGAGGGTAGCCTGATGACGCGGTTCAAGTTACTGAGAGAGTTGGCGGGTATGTTCTTATTACTATTTGCATTATTGAGCGCGCCTGCTTCGCAAGCGATGGATCACACCGAGGCTCACGCTGAGCCCATGTATTCCTACACCCGTGCCGAACTGGCGACCGGGCAAGTTCGCCACCAACCGGGGGCGGCGCGAACACTGGCGCTGGACGGCTGGTATGGCGGCGACAAGGACAGGTTGTGGTGGCAGGGTGATGCCGCATCGCTGGGAGGCAAGCAGGAAAGCAGCGCGCTGGGCATCTGGTACGGGCACTATTGTGCGCCGTTCTGGGATGGGCAGATCGGCTTGCGCAGCGATGGCAATCCGGGCAGTGCCGGCTATCTTTCCGTCGGCATGCGCGGATTGGCTCCTTATGAATACGACACCGATTTCAAACTCGATGTGCGCAGCGATGGCAAGTGGTTCGTGCATGGCAAGGTCGAGCAGGATGTACTGCTCACCAATCGGCTCATCCTGTCGCCGTCGCTGGATGTCTCTTTCGCCGGTTCAGACGTCGATGCCACTGTGCGTAGTGGGTTATACCAGGCAGGCATCGGCGTGCATTTGCGTTACGAGTTCACCCGCAAGTTCGCGCCTTATCTGGAGGCGTCGCGCACTTTGCATCCCCGCGCTTTAGCGGCTGGCGAGCCGCATTCGACGCGGATCATGGCGGGATTGCGCCTTGTTTTTTGAGACGGCTGAAACGAAAATAAATACATTGTCAGTAGCCCGCACTGGCGTTAAAGTCGGCATCGTCCACAGAAAGAATGAATATGACTGAGACGCCTGCCGAGATCACCAAAAAGTTGTCCTCCGCCGTGGAAAAGATGCCCGCTTTCCCGAAGAGCGTGCAGCTTATCCTGGAGATGACGCGCGACATCAATTGTCCTCCCAAAGAACTGGTCATGGTCATCGAGAAAGACCCGGTGATGACGGTAAAGCTGTTGCGTCTGCTCAATTCCGCTTACTACAGCTTTCCCAAGCAGATCACCTCGGTCAACCAGTCGGTGGTCTATCTCGGATTGAACACGGTCAAGAACATGGCGCTGTCGTTCGCGGCGATGGGGTCGTTGCCGCAACAGAATGCGGCCGGGTTCGATGTGCAGCGCTATCTGATGCACTCGCTCACCACGGCCAGCCTCGCGCGTACCCTGTGCCAGAAATATGGCAAGGACGATACGGATCCGGCAGATTGCTACATCGCGGGCCTGCTTCACGATTTTGGCAAGGTCGTGTTCGCGCAATATCTCCCCGGCGAATTCAAGGAGGCGCTGTCCCGCAGCCGCGACGATTCGATCTCGTTGCACGCTGCAGAGCAGCAGATCATCGGGGCCGATCACACGGTGGTCGGCGGCATGCTGGTGGAGAGATGGCAGTTCCCGAAGCAGCTCACCGACAACATTCGCGATCATCACAGCACGACAGCGGCTGACAACACCATACACAGTTGCCTGTTCGTGGCTGATCAGATCAGCAAACAATTGGAAATGGGGCATGGCGGAAACTCGGTCGTGGAAGAGTTGCCGCATGATCTGGCGGAGCGTTTCGGCGGACAGTTGCAGGACGTCATTCTCAGTCTTGGCGACCTGTCCAAGGTCGAGAACGAGGCGCAAGTCTTTTCCCAGGCCGGCAAGGGAGTCAGTGCATGAGATTGAAATTCTGGGGGGTGCGAGGCTCGATCCCGTCGCCGGGCGAGAAGACCATGCGTTATGGCGGCAACACCACCTGTCTCGAAGTACGCACCGACGACAACGACCTCATCATTCTGGATGGCGGCACCGGCATCTTCCCGCTGGCGCAGACGTTACTCAAGGAGCTGCCGGTCACGGCGCACATCTTCAATACGCACAGCCACTGGGATCACATACAGGGTCTGCCGTTCTTCATCCCGATCTTCATTCCGGGCAACACCGTCAGATTGCATGGCGCGTTCGATCCGGTGTCGGGAGAAGGGCCGGAACGCATCATGAATGTGCAGTTGCAATACAGTTATTTTCCGGTGCGTGAGGCGGAGATGAAATCCCGTTTCGAATATGTGGCGGTCATGCCGAACGAGGCCATCGTGATCGGCTCTACGGTGATCACGCCCATTTTGCTCAACCATCCGGTCATCAACCTCGGCTATCGCATCGACTGCAACGGAAAATCGATCTTCTTCACCGGTGACCATGAGCCGCACTTCAACATCTATGATCCGGGCGACGACGGTTATGCCGAATATCAGGAACTGATCGAGGAGCAGCGCCAGTCCATCGTTGAAGCGATTCGCGGCGTGGATGTGCTGGTGGCGGACTCGGCCTACACCCCGGATGAATACCGGAGCAAAAAGGGCTGGGGGCACGGCACCTTCGATAGTTGCATGCAGCTCGCCCGGGATGCCGGGGTCAAAATACTGTATTGCACCCATCACGAACCGACACGCAGCGATGACGAGTTGGAAAAGGTGTTCGCCGAAGCCCTGGCTCGTCATGCTGACAAATTGTCCGGACTGGATGTCCGGCTCGCACAGGAAGGTACCGAGATCGTCGTTTAGGCGACGAGGTGTATTTTGACTGTCCTTCTTTAGGGAAGCGCTGATTAAGTCCGTTCGTGGTGAGTATTTTCCGTTCGCACCCTCGATACACCACGCAAGCGCGGCACTGATGCAACTACTAGCCATTCGACTAAGTCCGCAAGCGGACAAGTCGCTGGTTATCGGGACGAACGGAAAAAGTATCGAACCATTGCTTTCGGACTAAATCAGCGCTTCCTTAGTACCGCAGGCTCAAAGTGCCTTGATCGATTCGCGCAACACGTGTATTGCCGAACGCAAAAAGAGCGCTGCCAGCGCCAGTCCCACTAGGATGTCCGGCCAGCCGGAATGGGTGAGCCACACCCCCGCTGCGGCGAACAGGACCGAGATGTTCGCGATGATGTCGTTGCGGGAACACAGCCAGACCGAGCTCATGTTGATGTCATCCGCACGGTGCCGCCAGAGCAGATAGAAACATATGCCATTCGCGGTAAGTGCCAGCAGGCCGATGGAGCCGATGGTCTCGAACACGGGAAGTTGCGGATAGACGATCCGGTAGATCGCCTGCCCAAGCACGAAAAATCCAAAGGCCGCCATGATGAGTCCCTTGAGCAGTGCTGCCCGGGCTTTTATTGAAGTGCTGCGCGCAACCACATAGAGGCTGAAGCCATACACCAGGGCGTCGCCCAGCATGTCCAGCGAATCCGCCACCAGCGAGACAGAATGTCCGAGCAGTCCGGCAGCTAGCTCAACGACGAACATGGAAGCGTTGATCCCCAGCACGATCTTGAGCATCGAACTTTGACGGCCTCGCAGCGCGTCGATCTCGCATGCTTTGTCGCTGCAACAATCTGCCATTCGTTTAACTCCCGACGGAAAAGAAAAATGTTTTCAAGATGAGGCCGGTCACGGCACAGGTCGCGATGACTTCGATGACGCTGCGCCTGAAGCGGAATAGCGCGATGACTGCTGCCAGTGCGATCAAGGCAGACAGCCAGTCGAATGACGCGGCAAAGCCTTTGGGCCAGAGCACATGATAGCCGAAGAACAACGCCAGATTCAGTATGACGCCGACGACTGCCGCAGTGATCGCGGTCAGCGGTGCTGTGAATCTGAGATTGCCGTGCGTCGTTTCCACCAGCGGACCACCGGCCAGGATGAAGATGAAGGAAGGCAGGAAAGTGAACCAGGTCACCAGTGTCGCGGCGACCGCTCCGGCCAGGAACAAATTATCAGCGCCGAACACGGCATGCACGTAGCCGCCGATGAAGCCGACGAAGGCCACCACCATGATGAGCGGCCCCGGCGTGGTCTCGCCGAGCGCCAGTCCGTCGATCATCTGCGTCGGCGTGAGCCAGCCGTAGTGCCCGACCGCACCCTGATAAACGTAAGGCAATACCGCATAGGCGCCGCCAAAGGTGAGCAAAGCAGCCTTGGTGAAGAACCAGCCCATCTGGGTCAGTGTGTGATCCCAGCCGTAGTTGGCTGTCAGCAGTGCCATTGGCAGCAGCCACAGCAGGCTGCCGGTCACGGCTACTTTCAACAGTCCAGACCAGCGAAACTTCGCATGTTCGGGGGTGGGTGTATCGTCATCGATCAAAGCCGGGCCGAAAGATTTGTTCGTTTTGCCGTGTCCGCCACCGACCTTGAACTTGTCCGGCGCGATGTGCCCGCCGAGGTAGCCGATCAACGCCGCGCAGGCGACGATGGCGGGGAACGGCACGTTCAGCGCAAAGATCGCCGCGAAGGCCGCCGCCGCGATTGCCCACAACACGTTATTCTTCAGCGAGCGGGAGCCGATGCGGTGCGTCGCCTGCACCACGATGGCGGTCACTGCGGGTTTGATGCCATAGAACAATCCAGCCACCAGCGGCACATCGCCGAATGCGATATAGAACCAGGACAGCGTGATCAGAATGAACAGCGAAGGCAGCACGAACAATGTCCCCGCGATGATGCCACCCCAGGTGCGGTGCATCATCCAGCCGATATAGGTCGCAAGCTGCTGTGCTTCCGGACCGGGCAGCACCATGCAGTAATTGAGTGCATGCAGGAAACGCTGCTCGGATATCCAGCGTCTTTTTTCGACCAGGTCGTGATGCATGATGAAAATCTGCCCGGCCGGGCCGCCGAAGCTGATGAAGCCCAACTTGAGCCAATACCGGAAAGCCTGCATCAGCGTGACCTGCGCGGGGGCTTGTGTTTCGCCTGAAGATTGCTGCTGCGATGCGTCCATGATTCCTCCCTGGAAATATCCAATCAGAGCTAGCCTTGGACGAGGAACCGTCTTGAAGCGGGGAGGCTGCCTTATCCCCGATGAGCGGCATTATCAGCCCTTTCGGCAATGGTGAGCAACATGCACGCGTTGGCTTTACCTCCTTTCGGTACGACATAAATGGTCAGCGTTTCCTTTTGTTTCTGGTGGGGTTTGAAGTTGAAATAATCTGGTGTTGCTTGATCAGAGAATAGATCACCGGAATCACCAGCAGTGTCAGAACGGCTGAGGAGATCATGCCGCCGACAATGGGTGCGGCAATGCGGCGCATCACTTCAGAGCCGGTACCGGTGCCCCACAGGATGGGCAACAGTCCGGCCATGATCGCCACCACGGTCATCATCTTCGGTCGCACGCGCTCCACTGCGCCGTGCATGATGGCATCGTGCAAATCCTCGCGGCTGACCAGCCGCGAAACGTTTGCCCCCTCTCCCTCTGGGAGATAACCAGCGACTTGGCTGGCGTCGTTTGCCAGCCTAGTCGAATGGCTAGTAGTTCCATCAGGGTTGGGGTGAGGGCGTGCCGCACACTCAACGAGCTTATCCTGCCATGCATGCTCCAGATAGATCAGCATCACCACGCCAGTCTCCGCTGCTACGCCAGCAAGCGCGATGAAGCCAACAGCTACGGCGACGCTCAGGTTGTAACCAAGCAGCCACAGCAGCCATATGCCGCCGACCAGCGCGAACGGTACGGACAACATCACGACCAGCGATTCGGTGACGCGTTTGAAGTTGAGATACAGCAACAGGAAGATGATGAGCAGCGTGATGGGGATCACGATCTTCATCTTGGCCGCGGCGCGTTCCATGTATTCGAACTGACCGCTCCAGGTTGCGTAGTAGCCGGGCGGGAATTTCACCTGTTCGGCCACAGCCTTGCGCGCGTCGGCTACATACGAGCCGATATCGCGGTCGCGGATGTCAACGTAGATATACGCAGAGAGCAGGGCGTTCTCGGTGCGGATGGAAGGTGCACCCTTGCTGAGACTGACGCGGGCGATCTGGCCAAGCGGGATCATTGCACCGGATTCTGTGGGTACCAGCACTTCGCGTGAGATCTGTTCCGGCGTGCTGCGCAGGTCGCGCGGATAACGCACGCTGACGCCGAAGCGTTCCAGCCCTTCCACCGTGGTGGTGACATTCTCGCCGCCCAGCGCCGTGGCGATCACGTCCTGCACTTCACCGACCGTGAGGCCGTAGCGCGCCAACGCCAACCGATCCGGCTCGATGTTGAGATAGAAGCCGCCGGTGATGCGCTCGGCATAGGCGCTGCTGGTTCCCGGTACTTTTCTGACCACGGACTCGATCTCCTTGGCCAGGCGTTCCATTTCGTCGAGGTTCTTGCCGAACACCTTGATGCCGATGGGCGTGCGGATGCCGGTGGAGAGCATGTCGATGCGCGCCTTGATTGGCATGGTCCACGAGTTGGCCACGCCGGGGAATTGCAGCGCCTTGTCCATCTCGGCGATCAGCTTGTCGGTGTCCATGCCGGGGCGCCAGTCTTCCTGCGGCTTGAGATTGATCACCGTCTCGAACATCTCCAGCGGTGCCGGGTCGGTGGCGGTCTGCGCGCGGCCTGCCTTGCCGTACACCGACGCGACTTCCGGGAAGCTCTTGATGATCTTGTTCTGCGTCTGCAACAATTCGGCCGCCTTGGTCACGGACATGCCGGGCAATGAAGTGGGCATGTAGAACAGAGTGCCTTCGTTGAGCGTCGGCATGAATTCGCTGCCCAGCCTCATCGCTGGATACAGGCTGATGACGCAGGCCAGTGCAGCGATGGCGAGCGTGGACTTCTTGTGTTTCAGCACAGCCGCGATGAGAGGTCGGTAGCCCGCGATCAACCAGCGGTTGAGCGGGTTCTCTGCTTCCGTTTTGATGTTGCCGCGAATAAATAGCAGCATCAGCACCGGCACCAGCGTGACCGAGAGCAGCGCCGCGCCCGCCATGGCAAAGGTCTTGGTGTAGGCCAGCGGGGCGAACAGCCGACCTTCTTGCGCTTCCAGTGTGAATACCGGCAGGAAAGAGACGGTGATGATGAGCAGGGAGAAGAAGAGAGAGGGGCCGACTTCTTTGCAGGCGGCGAGGATGGCGGCGGCGCGTTCATGCAACTCATTCCCCCCTTTAACAAAGGGGGGTGGGGGGGGATTTGCAGTTTGCTTGTGCACCGAGAAAAATCCCCCCCAGCCCCCCTTTTTCAAAGTGGGGAGTGAAATGGGCTGCGTTGCTGTGAGTCGCTCCAAATGCTTATGCGCATTCTCAATCATCACGATCGCCGCATCCACCATCGCCCCGATGGCAATCGCGATTCCGCCCAGGCTCATGATGTTGGAATTGAGCCCGAGCAAATGCATGGCGATGAACGCGATCAGCACGCCGATGGGCAGCATGACGATGGCGACCAGTGCGCTGCGTGCATGCATCAGGAACACCATGCACACCAGCGCCACGATCAGGCCTTCTTCCAACAGTGTCTTCTTCAACGTGGCGATGGCGCGCTGGATCAGTTCTGAGCGGTCGTACACCGCTTTGATGGTGACTCCATCCGGCAAGCCGGGTGTGATCTCGGCGATTTTGTCCTTGATGTTCTGGATCACTTCCAGCGCGTTCTGGCCGTAGCGCGCCATGGCGATGCCCGATACCACTTCGCCGTCGCCATTGAGTTCGGCAATGCCGCGTCGTTCATCCGGTCCTAGTTCGACACGCGCGATGTCGCGCAGCAGCACCGGTGTGCCGCGTTCGGATTTCACCACCAGATTTTCTATATCGCTGATACCGTGCAGATAGCCTTTGCCGCGCACCATGTATTCGGTCTCGGCCATCTCCACCGTGCGTCCACCGACGTCGCGGTTTGAATCTCGTATCACTTGCGAGACTTTACTCAGCGGTATGCCGTAGGCGCGCAGCTTCACCGGATCGACCGTCACCTGGTATTGCTGCACGAAGCCGCCGATGGAGGCGACCTCGGCCACGCCGTGCGCCTTGGTCAGTTGATAGCGCAAATACCAGTCCTGCATGGTGCGCAGTTCGGCGAGGTTGTGTTTCTCGCTGAGCACGGCGTATTGGTACACCCAGCCCACGCTGCTCGCATCCGGCCCGAGTTGCGGCGAGACACCCTGCGGCATGCGCCCCGCAATGCTGTTCAGGTATTCCAGCACGCGCGAACGCGCCCAGTAGATGTCGGTGCCGTCCTCGAAGATCACGTACACAAACGAGGCACCGAAGAACGAGAAGCCGCGAACGACTTTGGATTTCGGCACGGACAGCATGGCTGTGGTGAGCGGATAGGTGACCTGGTCTTCCACTACTTGCGGCGCTTGGCCGGGGTATTCGGTATAGACGATCACCTGTACGTCGGACAGATCGGGCAGGGCGTCCAGCGGCGTTTTGACCAGCGCGTAGATGCCTGCCAGTGTGATGAACAGGGTGGCGAGCAACACCAGGAAGCGGTTGCGTGCTGACCATTCGATGATTCTGGCGAGCATGTCAGTGTCCTCCGTGCTGCGCTTGCAGCTTGGTTATCACCCATTCGCCCGGCTTGCGCTCAACGAGCTCGAAAGTGATCGTACTGCCCGGTTGAACGCCGGTCGCCAGTGCGGTATTCGCCAACGGGAAGTCCATCGTCATGCCGGGCCATCCCAGCGACTTTATCGGCTCATGCGTAATGCTTACGGTGCCGTTGTTGTTGATGGAATCCAGTTTGCCCTGCGCCTGATGGCCGACGGTTTTGTGTTCAGGGTGTGCAGGCGAGGCTGGCGTTGCACTCGTACTCGGGCCCATGCCGTCCAGTGCCGTCTTGAGATTGCTTTCCGAATCCAGCAGGAAGTTGGCCGAGGTGACGACCTGTTCGCCTTCCGCGATGCCGCTCAGAATTTCGATGAAATCGTCGCTGCGACCGCCGAGTGCGACTGCGCGCGGTTCGAAGCGTCCTTCGGCCAGGCGCACCAGCACCACTTGCCGGGTGCCGCTGTCGATCACCGCCGAGACTGGCACGGTTAACACCTTGCTGTTCTTGCCCAGAGCGATCTGCGCGCTGGCATACATGGCAGGCTTGAGCAGGCCTTGCGGATTGGCGATTTGAATGCGCAGCTGCACCGTGCGCGTTGCGCTGCTCATGGTCGGATAGATGAAATCCACCTTGCCGTCGAAGGTGCGATCCGGGTACGCATCAACCGTAACTTGCACGTGACTGCCGGTACGGATTTGCCCGATGTCCTGTTCCTGAACGTCGGCGATGACCCACACCGAAGACAGGTCGGCGATCTGGTACAACATTTCGCCGGGCATGAAACGCATGCCTTGCACGGCTTTCTTCTCCAGCACGATGCCGGAGACGGGTGCGCGAAAAGTGATATGCGGCCTTGTCTCGCTGCTGGCCGATACATCGGATTGCACGGCAATGTCCCAGTTCTTCAGGCGCGCCGCGCTGGCTGCGGCAAGTTGCTGCATGCTCTTTTTTGCATCTTCATCTGCGCCCTGCAGCGATGCCAGCCCCTGCACAGCCAGTGTGTGTTCGCGTTGCGCCGAGACCAGGTCCGGGCTGTACACGTCGAACAGCGGCTGACCCTTGCTGACCGGCTGTCCGGTCGCGTTCACATACAGGCGTTCCACCCAGCCTTCGAATTTCGGCGCGATGGTGTAGGTGCGGCGTTCGTCGGTCTCGATGCGACCCGTCACGCGCAATGTCCGCTTCAGTTCGCGCAGTGCCGCCGCTTCGCTCTTCACGCCCAGCTTTTGCACCTTGTCGATGGCGATGTTGAGTTGCTTGCCCGATTCGACTTCGCCTTCATACACCGGCACATAGTCCATTCCCATCGTATCTTTCTTTGGCACTTGCGAGATGTCCGGCAGTCCCATCGGGTTGCGGTAGTGCAGCAGCTTGCGCTCTGCCCTGGCAGTACTCGTTGACTCCTTTGCAGTGGGAGCGGCGTGCGTGCCGAACCAGTATCCGGTTGCGGCTACACCCAGTAATAGCGAAGTGCCCAAAGTCAGTTTGCCGATGGTGTTCATAATTCTTCCCCCAATAATTTTTCGATATCAGCTAGGCGCAATTGCATCTCGGTCTGTGCCTGTAGTTGTTGCTGGCGCGCTTTCAGGCGCTGCTTCTGCGCCTCGATCAGCATGGCGAATTCCACCTTGCCGTTTTCGTAACCGGCCAACGCGGACTGGTAAGTGAGCTCGGTCTGCGGCAGTAGGCGCGTGGTGACTAGCGACTCGGTGCGGCTTGCTGATTCCAGCGCGGAAAGATTTTCCGATAGTTCCGATTGCGTCCGGTTCAGCAGTGCCTGTTTGCGCGCATTCGATGCTGAATACTGCGCTTCCGACTCGCGTTCCTGTGAACGGCGCGACGACTGTTGCAGCGGAATGCTGAATTCGAACATCAGATCCCAGCCACGGACTGCGTTGCCGGTCTGGTTCGGTGCGACGCCGAGGGTGAAGCCCGGATAACGATTGTTGTAGGCCAGTTCGCGGTTCTTCTCCGATAACTGGATGCTCGCCTCAGCGATGTGCAGTTGCGGGTTCTGCGCGCGCAGGCGCTCCAACAATGCCGCTTCGTCCAGTTTCGCGGCAGGCGGCATGGCGCGCAGTTGCACAGGCTCGGCCAGCGGCGCATTCACCGGTCGTGACAGCAGCGCGTTCAGTCTGGCATGGGTGTGGTGGCCGTCATTCTGCAGTGCGATCAATTCGCTGCGCAGCATGGTCTTCTCGACTTGCACGCGGATCACGTCCTGTTGAGTGCCGAGGCCGTTTGCGTAGCGCGTTTGGGCGATTTGCTCAAGTCCATCCAGCAGATCCAGTGTTTGCTGCGCCAGCCCTTCGCTGGCAGTGGCGAAATAGTGCATGGCGTAAGTCTGTTTGATACTGCTGGCCAGTTCCGCCCAACTTGCGGCAACCAGACCGTTGGCTTGTGAGAGTTGAGCCTCGGCGACACTGTGTTGCAGGTCGCGCTTACCGTACCATGGCACGCTTTGCATCAAGGTGTAGCGCGTGCTACCGGTCTGCGAAGGCAGTAGGCGCGGGCCGGTGCTGCCCTGGTTGGTGATGTCTATCAACTCGGTACGCAACACCGGGTCGGGCAGTGCTCCGGCTGTTTCGGTGCGCTGCTGCGCGGCTTCGGCATCAAAGCGTGTCGCCGCCAGTTCCGGGTTGTGTTCGCGCGCGTAGTCCAGCAAGCCGGTGAGGTCGCTGCCCAAGGGCTGTTCGGCGCTGGCTGGCGAGAGCCAAAGCGCGCATAACAGCGTGAAAACAAATTTGTGTGACTTCATGATCCGCATCCAGAATGCATTGCAAAGCAAGCGGACAGCCGCGAACGACCGCCGAACGGTGCAGGACGAGAAAGAAGGAAACTACAGACGGACTCGTCCCGCTAGGCGCGAACGAGGGGTGGTGGAAGTAGCGGAACGGAGGTGACGGAGTGGAATGCAACCAGATAAGGTGTGTTTTCGCGTGCAACTGCTTGTACGGAGACCGTTATTACGCCGGGTATGGCAAAATATCCCGTACAGGCCAGATGGCAAACGCCGCAAGCATTGCACGACGGATCGTGTTCACCCGCAGGCGAGGACATCTCGCCGTGAAGCATCTGATGTTCGCCCATATCCATGGATTCGTGCGACTTGTCCATTTCATGGCATCCGCCTTGCGGCAGTTGCATGGATACCGATGCCGCCAGTGCACTACCGGTAAAAATCGGCAGCCAAAGCAGCATCAGTACAGCAATGAATTTTCTGGAAGAACGGGACATGAGCCCAGTTTGTCAAAGTGGCGGGAGATAGTCAATCGCCCTGCTATCGGTCACTGTTCGCTGGACAAGGAAATATCCATTGTCAGTACCCCACGCTGGGGTTAAAGTTAACGGCATCCACATATAAGAATCAACGAGGCCGCGACATGACGATATTGATGCTTTTGGTGCTGGTGGTGGTCTTGTTGCTGGCCTTCTTCCGCGCCTCTATCTGGGGCTGGCTGATCGCAGTCGCGGTGCTGGTACCGCTGATCGCGATGGTGGGCCGGATATCCGGCGAGACTCTGCAAGCGGTGTACATCGCACTCGGCATCTTTCTCGCGGTGCTCGGCATTCCTGCCTTGCGCCGTCTGCTGGTCAGCAGCCTCATCCTCAAACTGTTCCGCAAGATATTGCCGCAGGTCTCACAGACCGAGCAGGAAGCGCTCGACGCCGGAACGGTGGGTTGGGACGGTGAGTTGTTCAGCGGCAACCCGCATTGGGGCCAATTGCTGGCATTGCCCAAGACCGGCTTGAGCGAACGTGAGCAGGCCTTCCTCGATAACGAGGTCGACCAGTTGTGCTCGATGCTGGACGATTGGGATATCACCCATACGCGGCAGGACTTGTCGCCGGAAGCCTGGCAGTTCATCAAGGACAAGGGTTTCTTCGGCATGATCATCCCGCAGGAGTACGGCGGGCTGGGATTCTCCGCGCAGGCACAGTCGGCGGTCATCACCAAGATCGCCTCGCGCAGCGGTTCGGCCTCGGTGACTGTGATGGTGCCCAATTCGCTGGGCCCGGCAGAACTGCTGCTGCATTACGGCACACAGGAACAGAAGGATAGGTATCTGCGCCGTCTGGCCAGCGGGCAGGAAGTGCCGTGCTTCGCACTGACCGGCCCGTTTGCTGGTTCCGACGCGGGGGCCATTCCCGATACGGGTACCGTCTGCTACGGGGAATTCAACGGGAAGCAGAACGTACTCGGTGTGTCGCTCACGTGGGAAAAGCGTTACATCACACTGGCACCGGCGGCGACTCTGCTTGGACTGGCGTTCAAGCTGTTCGATCCGAAGAATCTGCTGGGTGCAGAAGTCTCACGCGGCATCACGCTGGCCCTGATCCCGACCGATACGCCCGGTGTCCAGATCGGACGCCGTCACTTCCCGCTCAACTCCGCCTTTCTGAACGGGCCGACTACGGGCAAGGACGTATTCATCCCCATGGATTACATCATCGGCGGGAGCATGCGCATCGGTCAGGGTTGGCGCATGTTGATGGAATGTCTGGCGGCGGGCCGTTCCATCTCGTTGCCGGCCAGTGCCACGGGGGGCGTCAAGCTGGCGGCGCGAACCAGCGGTGCCTACTGCCGCGTACGCAAACAATTCAAGGTGCCGGTGGGCAAGTTCGAAGGAGTGGAAGAGGCACTCACGCGCATCGGCGGACATCTGTACGTGATCGATGCGGCACGTAGCATGACGGCACAGGCGGTGGACTTGGGCGGCAAACCGTCGGTCATCTCGGCCATCGTCAAATACCACTGCACCGAGCGCGGGCGTATCGTCATCAACGACGCGATGGATGTGCATGGCGGCAAGGGCATCTGTCTCGGGCCGGACAACTATCTGGCACGGGCCTACCAGCAAACGCCCATCGGCATCACGGTGGAAGGGGCGAACATACTCACGCGCAGCCTCATCATCTTCGGTCAGGGCGCGGTGCGCTCCCATCCCTATGTGCTCAAAGAGATCCATGCGGCGCATGATGAGAACATCGAGCGCGCCGTGCGCGATTTCGACGCGGCTTTGTTCGGGCACATCAGCTTCAGCCTGAGCAACGCGGTGCGCAGTCTGGTCTACGGTCTCACCGGCGGGCTCATCATCGGCGTGCCGACCGAACAGCCGACCAGAAGCTACTATCAGGCATTGACGCGCTACTCGGCGGCATTCGCCTTTGCATCCGATGTCTCCATGCTGGTGCTGGGCGGAGAACTCAAGCGCCGCGAGAAACTGTCCGCGCGACTGGGCGATGTGCTGAGCCAGATGTATCTGTGCTCAGCCGTGTTGAAACGGTTCGAGGACGACGGACGTCCCGAAGCAGATCTGCCGCTGTTGCACTGGGGTATGCAGGACGGTCTGTATCGCATCCAACAGGCGTTCGACAGCGTGCTGCAGAATTTCCCCAGCCGCGTGGCAGCGCTGGTGTTGCGCGCCATGATCTTCCCGCTCGGCCAATGCCGCAGACCGCCCAATGACAAGATCGGTCACCAGGTAGCGTCGCTGCTGCTCACACCCGGTGCGGCACGCGACCGTCTGACGGCGGGCATGTTCATCAAGCGCGACGAGAAAGATGCGGTCGGCGCACTGGAAGCCGCGCTGGCCAGCACGTTGCTGTGCGAACCACTGCAAGCGCAACTGGAAAAGGCGCGCAAGGAAGGCAGGCTCAAGGCGCGCGAAGAGTTGCAACTGATCGCCGAAGCGCGCGGGGCGAACCTCATCTCGCCGGAGCAGGCATTGCAGCTCGAACGCGACTACGCACTGCGGCGCAAGGTCATCATGGTGGATGACTTCGCTCCTGAACAATTGAGAGCCAACGGATGACCGGTCTGCGCGACAAGGTGATCTTTATCACCGGCTCCTCGCGCGGTATCGGGCGTGAGATCGCCTTGCGTTGCGCCCGTGATGGCGCGAAGGTGGTCATCACCGGCAAGACGGCGGAGGCGCACCCCAAGCTGCCGGGTACCATCCATACAGTGGCGGAAGAAGTGAGGGCGGCAGGCGGCGAGGCGCTGGACATCCAGCTCGACGTTCGCGACGAGCAAGCCATTCATGACGCGGTCGAGCAGGCCGCAGCGCATTTTGGCGGCATCGATGTGTTGGTGAACAATGCCAGCGCCATTGGTCTTACCGACACCTTGCAGACCACTGCCAAACGCCTCGACCTGATGTGGGACGTGAATATGCGCGCGACGTTCCTTGTATCGCAGGCATGTATCCCGTACCTGAAGAAAGCGGCCAATCCGCATATCCTCACCCTGTCGCCGCCGCTCAATCTTGAAGCGAAGTGGTTCGCACCGCACGTGGCTTACACCATCTCCAAATACGGCATGAGTCTGTGCGCGTTGGGAATGGCGAAAGAATTCGCGAATGACGGTATCGCGGTGAACTGTCTGTGGCCTCGCACCACCATCGCCACTTCTGCCATCGAATTCAATTTCCCTCCCGAGATCCTGCGCGCCTCACGCAAGCCTGCTATCGTGGCCGACGCCGCGCATGCCATCTTGCTGCGCGACAGCAAGACCTTCAGCGGTCACTTCTTCATCGACGATGAAGTACTGCGTGCTTCGGGCATCAAGAATCTGGATCACTATGCGGTAACTCCGGGAGTGCCGCTCTATAACGACCTGTTTCTGGAACGGGGACAATAAGAACCAAAGGGGAGATGTGACATGCAGTCACAAAACAACGATGTCATTTTGCCGGATCAAGCCGTGACCTTGCACGGTCTGTTCCTGGAGCGTGTGCGGCGCATGCCCGACAGGATCGCGTACCGGTATTTCGACCTGCGGCAGTCGGTGTGGGTCGATCTGAGCTGGGGGCAGATGCTGGAGCAGGTCGCGCGCTGGCAAGCCGCCCTTGCAAGGGAAGGTCTGAAGAAAGGCGAGCGCGTGGCGATCATGCTGCGCAACTGCCCGCAGTGGGTGATGTTCGACCAGGCAGCGATGTCGCTGGGATTGGTCGTCGTGCCGCTGTATACGGTGGATCGCGCGGAGAACATCGCCTACATCGTCAATGATGCGCAAGTGAAGGTGTTGTTGTTCGAGACCGAGGCGCAATGGAGTGAACTCAGTGGCGTGGTCGGGCAGATGGGCTGCGTGCAGCGTTTTGTCTCGCTGGACGACTTCAAGCACGAAGAGACGCGTCTTGTCTCCGAGGGGAGATACCTGCCGCAGTTGCCCCAATTGCATGCGCCGGTGCCGTGCGAGACCGGCGAACTGGCCAGCATCATCTATACCTCGGGCACCACCGGCAAACCGAAGGGCGTGATGCTGAGTCACCGCAACATGCTCAGCAACATCTACGACGGCATGGCCACGTTTGCGGTACTCAAGGAAGACCTGCTGCTTTCCTTCCTGCCGCTGTCGCATACTTTCGAGCGCACTTGCGGTTATTACATGCAGGTGATGACCGGCGCGACCGTCGCCTATGCGCGTTCCATCCCGCAACTGGCGGAAGACATGCTGACCATCCGTCCGACGTTGTTGATCTCGGTGCCGCGCATCTACGAGCGCATATACGCCGCGGTCAACACCAAGCTGCGCGAAGGTTCGCCGTTCAAACGCATGCTGTTCAATCTGGCGGTGAATATCGGTTGGGCACGCTTCGAGCATGAGCAGGGTCGTGGCAGTTGGAAGCTCTCGTTCCTGCTGTGGCCGCTACTGCAAAAACTGGTGGCACAAAAGATCATGGACAGGCTCGGCGGGCGTTTGCGCACGGCCGTCACCAGCGGTGCGGCGCTCGCCCCCGAGATCTCGCGCATGTTCGTCGGTCTGGGCTTGCCCGTGGTGCAGGGCTACGGCATGACCGAGACCAGCCCCATCGTGGCGGGAAACAAGCTCGACCACAACTTCCCCGACAGCGTGGGGCAGCCGATACGCAATGTGCAGGTGAGAATTGGCGACCAGGGCGCGCTGCTGGTGAAGGGGCCGAACGTGATGATGGGTTACTGGAACAATCCAGAGGCAACCGGTGCCATGATCGATGCCAACGGCTGGCTCAACACCGGCGATACTGCGCATATCAGCGAGACTGGACATATCTACATCACCGGACGCCTGAAAGAGATCATCGTCCTCTCCAACGGCGAGAAGATGCCGCCCGGCGACATGGAAGCAGCCATCATGCATGACCCGCTGATCGACCAGGTGATGGTCTACGGTGAGGGCAAGCCCTATCTGGTGGCGCTGGCGGTGCTTAATCCAGAAGTGTGGATACAGATCGCCGCAAAAGTCGGCGTACGTGCGGACATGGCGGAATCGCTGACCGACAGCATGGTGGAAGCCAAGGTGCTGCGACGCATCGCGCGCAACATCAGCAGCTTCCCGGGCTATGCCAGGGTGCATCGTGTGTTGCTGTTGCGCGACCCGTGGACCATCGAAAACGGGTTGCTCACGCCGACCCTCAAACTGAAGCGTGCAATCGTTGCGCAGCAATTCGCCGCACAGATCGAAGAACTCTACGAAGGACACTGAACAATGGAAACCGAGATGCCCACCCCGTTACCGGATCGTCAGCCCACACTGCGCGTGGCCGCGATGCCGTCCGATGCCAATTACACGGGCGATATCTTCGGCGGCTGGCTGATGGGGCAGGTGGATATCGCCGGCAGCATTCCGGCGGTACATCGAGCCAGGGGCAGGGTCGCAACCGTGGCGGTGAATTCATTCGTGTTCAAGCAGCCTATCTTCGTCGGTGATATCGTGAGTTTCTATACAAGGATCGTGAAGGTCGGGACGACCTCGATCACCGTGGATGTCGAAGTCTATGTGCAGCGCGATCCGGAGAATCCGACGTGTTTGAAAGTGACCGAGGCGACGCTGACCTATGTCGCGGTGGATGATGGCCGCAGACCGAGGCCGTTTCCGCCTCCAGGCTGATTTGTTGCAGGGTGGTTGTTCGAAGTTGGGGACTGTTTGTTCAATTTATATCGGGGGGGACCAAAATGAAGTGTACAAAATCCTTAGTGGGTATGTCGGTTGCCAGTGCATTGTTGCTGATGTCTGGAAATGTTTCGGCATCTGCGTTCGCGTTGATCGAGCAGAGCAGCGGACTGGGTAATGCCTTCGCCGGTGGTGCAGCGGGTGCAGAAGACGCGACCACCATCTTCTTCAACCCGGCTGGCATGTCGAGGCTCAAAGGCAAACAGGCCTCTTTTGCAGGCAGTTTCATCAAGCCATCCGCAAAATTCTCCAATACCGGATCAGTTGCTGCGACAGGTCAAACGGCAAGTCTCGGAGGGGGGGGTGTTGGCGACAACGGAGGGGATGCGGGCAGTCTTGCTTTGGTGCCAAACGCTTATGTGGTGACTGAATTGAATCCGGTGCTCCACTTTGGCTTGGGTATCAATGCACCATTCGGTTTGAAGACCGAGTATGACGCGACCTGGGCCGGGCGTTTCCAGGCGATCAAATCCAAGCTAGAAACGATCAACATCAACCCATCGCTTGCCTACAAGGTGAACGACAGCGTCAGTCTGGGGATCGGAGTGAGTTATCAACATATCAGCGGCGATCTGACCAGTGCGACGAACTATGGCGCCATCGTGTTGGGCGCGGCAACTCCGTATGTCGGGCTTGCTGCTGCCGGGGCGGCAACGGCTACCGTCAATGCTGCCGGGCAAGGAGAAGGTTTGTCGACATTGACCGGGAGTGATGCCAAATGGGGCTACAACTTCGGTGCATTGTTTAATCTGAATGAAGATACCCGCATCGGGGTGGCTTATCGTTCAAAGATCAGCTACACCTTGTCCGGTTCGGTGGTCTTTTCCAATAATCGTCCAACAGCTTCAACTTTAGCGGGGCTTGGAGGCTTGGCGACACCTATTGCAAATGCGGTTGCCGCAAAAACTGTCGATGGTGCTATCAATCTGCCGATCAATATGCCTGCTACGTTCTCGGTAAGCGGTCTTCATGTAGTGAATGGGAAATGGGATGTCATGGCGGATGCCACCTGGACAGGGTGGGGCACATTCCAGCAACTGAAAGTCGATTACACGAACGGTACGAACTTGCAGACCACGCCGGAAAACTGGAAGAACACTTGGCGCGTGGCGGTCGGGTCGAGTTATCACTACAACGATCAATGGGTGGCGCGTGTCGGTGTTGCCTACGACCAGACTCCGGTTCCCGATGCATACCGTACCGCACGTATTCCCGACAACGATCGCACATGGCTGGCATTCGGCGGACAGTACAAGCCCTCCAAATCAGGCACGATCGACTTCGGATATGCGCACCTGTTCGTCAAGGATACGACTATCTCCAATATCCAGAACGTGTCAGGCGTTTCAGCTAACGGCAATTTGATCGGCACCTACGCCAACAGCGTGGATATCGTGAGTTTGCAATACGCATATAGCTTCTGATTGTCCGGTGTGAGCGGCGGGATATCCATCCTGCCGCTGTTCAAGCAAATCGATTGGTGGGGGAATTGCGATGAGTAATCATCTGAAGATCCGTAAGGTCGCCGTGCTCGGTGCCGGTGTGATGGGCGCACAGATCGCCGCGCATCTGGTCAATGCCAACGTGGAAACCTTGTTGTTCGAACTCCCCGCGAAAGAAGGCGATCCCAACGGCAACGTGAACAAGGCGCTGGACGGCCTGAAGAAGCTCGATCCCGCGCCCATCTCTTCACCGGCGCGCGTGAGCTACATCGAAGCGGCCAACTACGAACAGCATCTGGAGAAGCTGCGCGGCTGCGACCTCATCATCGAGGCCATCGCCGAGCGCATCGACTGGAAGTCCGACCTGTATCGCAAGGTCGCGCCGTTCGTGAATTCGAACGCCATCTTCGCCACCAACACCTCGGGCCTTTCCATCAACACACTGGCCGAAGCTTTTCCCGAGAATCTGCGCCACCGCTTCTGCGGCATCCACTTTTTCAACCCGCCGCGCTACATGCATCTGGTCGAGCTGATCCCGTGCAAGGGCACCGAGCTGCCGCTGCTGGATGAACTGGAGACTTTCCTGGTCTCCACGCTGGGCAAGGGCGTGGTGCGCGCCAAAGACACACCCAACTTCATCGCCAATCGTGTCGGTGTGTTCTCCATGCTCGCCACCAAACATCATGCAGCCGCCTACAACCTTGGCTTCGATATGGTGGATGCGCTGACCGGCCGCTATCTCGGTCGTCCCAAGAGCGCCACCTTCCGCACGCTGGATGTGGTCGGCTTGGACGTGTTCGCGCACGTGGTCAACACCATGCGTGAGAATCTCACCGAAGACCCGTGGCACCAGCACTTCGAGTTGCCGAGCTGGTTCAATTATCTGGTCGATCAGGGCGCGCTAGGGCAGAAAACCAAGCGCGGCATCTACCAGAAGATCGGCAAGGAGATCCACGTGCTCGACCTGCACACGCGCGAATACCGCCTGTCGGATGCCAAGGTGGACGATGGCGTGAAAGAGATTCTGCGTGAACGTGACTGGGCCAGGAAGCTCGCCGGACTGCGCAGCAACCCGCACCCGCAGGCGCAATTTTTGTGGTCAGTGTTCCGCGATGTGTTCCACTATTGCGCGCTGCATCTTGAAGTGATCGCCAACAACGCGCGCGACCTCGACTTCGCCGTGCGCTGGGGTTTCGGCTGGGACAACGGCCCGTTCGAGATCTGGCAGGCCGCAGGTTGGCAGCAGGTGGCGAGCTGGATAACCGCCGATATCGCTGCCGGCAAGGCGATGGCAAATATGCCGTTGCCCGCTTGGGCGACCGATCCGGCGCGCACTGGCGTCCACACACAGCAAGGCTCGTTCGCTCCTGTAGGTCGGGATTCATCCCGACATGAAACAGTCGGGTTAAAACCCGACCTACAACCCCGCTCCACACTCCCCGTCTACAAACGCCAGCTCTATCCCGACCGCCTGCTCGGCGAAGAGCGCCACTATGGCGAAACGGTGTTCGAGACCGAAGAGGTGCGGCTGTGGCACACCGGTGACGAGATCGCCATCCTGAGTTTTAAGACCAAGATGCACACCATCAGCAACGAAGTGCTGGATGGCATCCTGCGCGCAGTGAACGAGGCCGAGGCGCATTTCAGCGCGCTCATCCTGTGGCAGAGCGAGCCGCCGTTCTCGGCGGGCGCGAACCTGCTGCAACTCATGCAGGGCGTGCAGGAGACGCCTGATACCGGCATGTTCGGCAAACTCAAGGGCGCGGTGAATCGCGTCAAATACACCGCTGCAGGCGGCGGTGGCATGGGTGACCTGTTCAACGCCGTGACGGGCAATGTGCCCAAAGTCGAGGCTGTGGTCGCCAAGTTCCAGCAGACCTCGATGCGCCTCAAGTACGCACAGATACCGACCATCGCCGCGGTGGATGGCTTGGCACTCGGCGGAGGCTGCGAGTTCTCCATCCATTGTTCAAGGATAGTCGCCACGCTGGAAAGCTACATCGGTCTGGTCGAAGTCGGGGTCGGATTATTGCCCGCTGGCGGCGGTTGCAAGGAGATGGCTCAGCGCGCCTCGCAGGAAGCGCATCGCTACTCCAACGACAACCGCGTGGATATCTTCCCCTTCGTGCGCCGCTACTTCCAGATGATCGCCATGGGTGAAGTCGCCAAGAGCGCCGAGCTGGCAAAAGAGATGGGCTACCTGCGGCAGGCCGACCGCATCGTGCTGAACAAGTTCGAACTGCTGCATATCGCCAAGGAAGAAGCCAAGGCGCTCAATGCCACCGCCTACCGTCCGCCGCTGCACCAGCGCCAGATCGCCGTCGCCGGACGCACCGGCATCGCCACCCTCAAGGCTGCGATGGTCAACATGCGCGAAGGCGGCTTCATCTCCGAACACGACTACAACATCGGCTGCCGTGTTGCCGAGACGTTATGCGGCGGCGATGTGGAGGCGGGCAGTTTCGTGGACGAACAATGGCTGCTCGATCTGGAACGGCGCAACTTCATGGAACTGCTTGCGACCGAGAAGACGCAGGCGCGGATCGAGCATATGTTGAAGAATGGGAAGCCGTTGAGAAATTAATGTAGTTTGAATATTTATGGCTGAAGGTATTTGCAAATTTAACTCCAGGAGATAAATGATGAACAAGACTGATGTTGGATATCGTCGCATCCTTTTCGCTGTGGCCGTGGCCGCTTTCACTTGTGTAGTTTCGTTCCAGTCCGGCGTTGCCGTTGCGGCGGATGCGGTGCAGGCGCGCAAGGATATCAAGGCGATGGGTTTGGAATATAACGGTCAGGCTTTCGCCACGGCGGCGGGCAATGGCGACATGACGGCGGTGAAGCTGTTCCTTGATGCGGGGATGGACGTGAATGAAGGTGGCAGCGCTGCCATCGGTGTGGCGGCCGGCCGGGGCAAGATCGAGATGGTGAAGTTCCTGCTCGCCAAGGGTTCGAAAGCGACCTCCAATGCGTTGCAATATGCACGGACCCGGGGACACAAGGACATTGAGCAGATGCTGGTTGCGGCGGGTGCCAAGGAGTGATGCACAGATGATCGAGGACGTTGCCCGATTCGAGTGAAAGGAAACTGCCATGAGTAAACAAGTCCAGGAAGCCTACATCGTAGCCGCCACGCGCACGCCGGTTGGCAAGGCGCCGCGCGGCATGTTTCGCAACACGCGTCCTGACGATCTGCTGGCGCATGTGCTGAAGAGCGTGCTGGCGCAGGCGTCGTCGCTCGATCCGGCCAGCATCGGCGATGTGATCGTCGGTTGTGCGATGCCGGAGGCGGAGCAGGGCATGAACGTGGCGCGCATCGCGCTGTTGCTAGCGGGCATCCCGAATACGGTGCCGGGCATGACCATCAACCGTTTCTGCTCTTCCGGCGTGCAGGCGGTGGCGCTGGCGGCGGATCGCATCCGTCTCGGCGAGGCCGACGTGATGATCGCGGCAGGCACGGAGAGCATGAGCATGGTGCCGATGATGGGCAACAAGATCGCATTTAACCCGGCCATCTTTGAGCGTGAAGAGAATTACGGCATCGCCTTCGGCATGGGGCTGACAGCGGAGAAGGTGGCGGAGCGCTGGAAGGTGTCGCGCGAAGCGCAGGATGCGTTTGCCTTGCAGAGCCATCTGCGCGCCATCGCGGCGATCAACAACGGCGAGTTCGAGGACGAGATCACGCCGTATCTCATCACTGAGCACACTCCGGACATGCATAGCCGCGAGGTGAAGACAAAGACGCGCGAAGTGAAGCAGGATGAAGGCCCGCGTGCAGATTCCTCGCTCGAAGCTTTGGCGAAGCTCAAGACGGTGTTCATGCAAAAAGGCTCGGTGACGGCGGGCAACAGTTCGCAGATGTCGGACGGTGCGGGGGCGGTGTTGCTGTGCAGCGAAGCGGCATTGAAGCGCTACAATCTCACGCCCATCGGCAAGTTCCTCGGTTTCAGCGTTGCGGGTGTGCCGCCGGAGATCATGGGCATCGGCCCGAAGGAAGCGATTCCGCGCGTGTTGAAACAGGTAGGCTTGAGCCTGAACGATATGGGCTGGATCGAGCTCAACGAAGCCTTTGCCGCACAATCACTGGCGGTGATCAACGATGTCGGTCTGAACCCGCAAATCGTCAATCCGCTGGGCGGCGCCATCGCCTTGGGCCATCCGCTCGGCGCGACCGGTGCGATCCGCACCGCGACATTGATGCATGGCTTGCGCCGCCGCAAACAGAAGTACGGCATGGTGACGATGTGTATAGGGACGGGCATGGGCGCGGCGGGTGTTTTTGAAGCGTTGTAATTTATTTGTGTAGGTCGGATTTCAATCCGACATGTCGGATTGAAATCCGACCTACAATATTACTGTTTGATTTATGTTTGGAAGGATGATGATGAAAAGATTTTTATTGTTGGTTTCTGCCGGATTGTTGAGCTGGAATGTGCAGGCTTTGGAAGTGGCGGAGATCAGGCTGGCCGACAAGGTGCAGGTGTCGGGAGCTCAATTGCATTTGAACGGTGCGGGCATTCGCTCCAAGTTCTTTTTCAAGATATATGTGGGAGCGCTGTATCTGACGCAGAAGCAATCATCGGCGGAAGCGGTGATCACCGATGGCCAGGTCCATCGCGTCGCCTTGCACATGCTGAGCGAGATGAGTAGCGAGAAGTTGCTGGACGCATTCAATGAAGCGATCAAGGAAAACCATACCCCGGCGGAGCTGGCGCCGTTGCACGTGCAGATGACGATGTTGAAGGAGATATTCAGCAAGGTGAAAGAAGTGAAACCGGGCGATGCCATCTTCATCGATTTTTTGCCGGGCTCCGGTACGCGCATCAGCTTTAATGGAGTTTCGCAGGGTGTGATTCCGGGGCCGTCGTTCTATCGCGCGCTGCTCAAAGTGTGGCTGGGTGACAAGCCGGTGCAGGATGACCTGAAGAAGGCGATGCTGGGCGGTTGAAGCCGACATGTCTGAATTGACAAAAGAACATTTCGATGTGGACTATGATTTTATAGCCCACCTGAACGAGGAATGCGTCGAATGGGCGGGTATGAACGGCAATGCGCTGCAACAGGCATTGCAGGGGCAGGGTGAGGAGTGGTTTGGGTTGGTACGGGAGCGTTGTCCGAACTTGTTCGCTGCTGCTCCTGTGTTCATCAGCGAGGCTCAGTTGCAGCAGATGCGCGATGTGATCGCGGCAGTGGAAGAGGTGGTCGGTGCGCCTGAGCCTCACGCATCACTCGGTGTGTTCTATGGCTACGATTTCCATCTCAATGAGCATGGAGCGCACCTCATTGAGATCAATTCCAATGCGGGCGGCGCTTTCCTGAATGCTTTGCTGATCGATAGTCAGCACGGGTTGTTCCTGTATGGTTCAGGCGTATCCGAGCCTTTTCTGGAAAAGGTCTTCGTTGAGATGTTTCGCAATGAATGGCGTCTGACTCGCGGAGAGGCGTCACTCAAGACGATCGCTATCGTCGATGAACAGCCCGAGTCGCAATATCTCTTTCCGGAATTCCTTTTGGCGCAGTCGATGTTCGAGCGCTCAGGAATCACGGCGCATATCGTCGATCCTTTCGCGCTGCAAGTTCAGGCGGACGGTTTGTATTGCCACGGGCAGCGCATCGATCTTGTTTACAACCGGCTCACCGATTTCGATCTGCAACAGTACCCGCAGCTCCGCGCTGCCTGGGAGGGCCGACAGGTGGTGATGACACCGAATCCCGCACATTATTCGCGCTATGCTGACAAGCGCAGATTGGTGCAGCTCACCGATAGCGAATGGCTGCGTGCAGCAGGGTTGTCGCAGGGCAGTATCGATGCACTGTTGCGCGGCATACCGCCCACGAAACTGGTGCGGGAGGCTGATGCCGTACAGTGGTGGTCGGAGCGCAAGAAATGGTTCTTCAAGCCGGTGAACGGCTATGGAAGCAAGGGTGCGTATCGCGGCGACAAACTGACCAGGCGCGTATTCGACGAGATCATGCAGTCGGAATACATCGCCCAGCAATTGGCTTTGCCGGACGAGCGCAAGGTGTGTGCGACGGGTGCTGAGTCGGCATCGCTTAAATTTGACGTGCGTTGTTATGTGTACGGCGGCAATATTCAACTCATTGCGGCGCGCATCTATCAGGGGCAAACCACCAATTTCCGCACGCCCGGTGGCGGCTTCGCCCTTGTGCGTGTAGTTAGCTGATAATTAAGAAGGTTTTTATGCTGAGAAATATCTAGATATGTATCTAGATACTTTGGCATATTGCGTAATCAAAATCGTCGGCGCAGTATGTTCTTCCGACCTCTGGTGTGTGCGGCGGTCAATCCATGAAAGAAGACGATGACTACTTCTTCATTATCCAACTTGAATCCCTGGTGGACTTCCCTGAAAGAGCTGGGCTTTCATATCGATCAAGACAATCTGCATGTGCGTATCGAGCAGCTTCGCACACGGATGGCGGTGTATCACTCTCTGATACTGAGCCAGGTCGTTGTGGAGTTATTGTTCGTCTGGATGTTCTGGGAACAGGCTTCTCCCCGATTGTTGCTGTCGTGGCTCGCGGTGTTTTATGCGATGCACGCGGTCGAACTGTTCGAATGGTATCTGCATCGCGGCAGATTGAATTCCATTCAGGAATGCCGTGACTGGCATCTGTATTTCACCTTCTTCTCGCTTGCAGCGGGGAGCATTTGGGGGGTGGCGGAGGTGGTCTTCTTCCCGGCAGACATCGCATATCAAAGTCTGATTATCTGTGTGATGCTCGGTCTGGTGGCCGGTGCGGCCACCATGAATCCCGTGCATCCTCCTGCGTTATACGGATTCTTGTCCGCCATCTTGGTGCCACTGATCTTGCGGGTTGCGCTTGAAAGCGATTTGATCCACTGGATGCTGGCATTGATGCTGGTGGTATTCGCGGCGGTGGTCGTGCTTGCCGGGCGCGGACTGAACAAGACGTTCGTTTTTTCGCTACAGCAGCGTTTTGAGAATCTTTCGCTGTTGCACCAGTTGCAGGCACAGAAACGCGAGACCGAAGAGGCCAATAATCAATTGGAACGGGCAAATATCATCTTGCTCAACAATGAGCATGAGCTGGAAAACATGGTGCAGGAGCGCACGGCACTGTTGCAGCAAAGGAATACGGAGATTGATGTGATCAAGGATACGACCATCCTGGCGTTGTCCTCGCTGGCCGAGACGCGCGACAACGAGACCGGGAACCACATCCGGCGCACACAGCATTTCGTACGGTCCCTGGCTGTCCAGTTGCGCGATCATCCGCGTTTTCGGAGATTCCTGACGGACGGGAACATCGAGATGCTATACAAGATCGCGCCTCTGCATGACATCGGCAAGGTGGGCATCCCGGATGCGATCCTGCACAAGCCGGGGAAACTGAGCGAGGAGGAATTCGAGATCATGAAGTCGCATACGCTGCTTGGTGGCAATGCGATCTCCGGTGCCGAGAACGTGTCGAACGTGCGCAACAGTCCGTTCCTGAAAGCGGCCCGTCAGATCGCGATCGGCCATCACGAAAAATGGGATGGCAGCGGTTATCCGTTCGCACTGAGCGCAGATGATATTTCGATTCCGGCGCGCTTCATGGCATTGGCAGATGTGTATGACGCCATGTCGAGTCGGCGCGTCTACAAGCCGGCGATCGCTCACGATGAAGTGGCGGAGGTCATCATCGATGGCAAGGGGAGGCACTTTGACCCCGATATCGTCGATGCCTTCGTGGCGGTCATGGACGAATTCAAGCATATCGCGGCCAGGTTCCATGATAATGACTTGAAGCCGCTGAATGAAGAGTGGCGGCGCAGAAGTGCCTGACCGACCGTACTCAGCGCATCAGGATCGGGATGCGCTGCCTGCCAAATTGCTCCTCGAAATTTCCGAAATGTCCGGCCAGCACTGTCCCGCAATGCGGGCATTCCCCGTCTTCGTTTAGCGCGTAATCGCGGATCAGATGCCAGTCGCGCACGATGAGCGGTTGCTTGCAGTTGGTACAGAGTGTGGTGCCGCCTTTCAAATCATGCACGTTGCCGGTATATACATGCAGCAATCCGGCCGAGTGCGCGATCTGCCTGGCTTCCGTTAACTTCGTTGCAGGCGTTGCAGGTATATCGGTCATCTTGTAGTCGGGATGGAAGGCGGTGAAATGCAGCGGGACGTCCTCCCCCAGTTCCTTCGCGATCCATTCGCTCATCTGGCCGACTTCATGTGCGCTGTCGTTGTAGCCGGGGATGAGCAAGGTCGTCAGCTCGACCCATACTGGTGTCTCCTGGCGCAGGTATTTCAGCGTATCCAGCACCGGTTTCAGGTGCGCGCCGGTCTGCCTGAAGTAGAACTCGTCGGTGAACGCTTTTAGGTCGACATTGGCCGCATCCATCTTGGTGTAGAACTCGCGGCGCGGCTGGTCGTGCATATAGCCAGCTGTCACTGTCACGGCTTTGACGCCGACCTCGTGGCAGGCATCGGCCGCATCCATCGCATATTCGGCGAAGATCACCGGGTCGTTGTAGGTGAAGGCTACACTTTTGCAGCCAAGTTCCTGCGCTGTCTTCGCGATGGCCTCGGGCGTGGCCAGGTCGGCCAGCTTGTCGAAGCTGCGTGCTTTGGAGATGTCCCAGTTCTGGCAGAACTTGCAGGCGAGGTTGCAACCAGCCGTGCCGAACGAGAGGATGCTGCTGCCGGGATAAAAGTGATTGAGCGGTTTCTTTTCGATGGGGTCGACGCAGAAGCCGGAACTGCGCCCATACGTGGTGAGTACCATCATGTCATCGATGCGCCCGCGCACGAAACAAGCGCCGCGCTGTCCTTCCTTCAGTTTGCAGTCGCGCGGGCACAGGTCGCACTGGATGCGACCGTCGTCGAGTCTGTGCCAGTATCTGGCCGGGTATCGTTCTTCGATCGAGATCGGTTCGTCCATCTCATGTTCCTTCGCTGAATTTCTGTACCGTATAGCGCGAGATCACTATCTTGTCCGACCAGAAATCTTGCTGCAGTCCGGCCTTGTCCTTTAGCCGGGCGATGAAATCATGCGGTTCAGGCAATTGTGCCCACACTTGCGGCAGGAAGGTAGCGCGGCTGCGGCCGTATTCAAGGATTACGCCATCCCGTCCCGGTTCCAGTTGTGCCAGCGCATCTTCTTCGCTGCTGAAGCGGAGCGTTTCCGGCGCGCTGAGCAACGATACTTCGATGACCACCTCGGCGAACTCCTCCTTGGTCAGCGGCATGAAACGTGGATCGCTGAACGCGGCGGCGACGGCATTGTGGCGCACATCGTCGATGAGCGGGCGCAGTGCCTCCAGGCTGCCGATACAGCCGCGCAGATTGCCGCCCAAGCTCAGCGTGACGAAGGTCGCGCCGGGCTGTTCCAGCCAGTCGATGCGAGGCAGGTCGTGCGAGAAGAAGCCGAGCTCGCGGGCAATAGCTGCGCGCGCCAGATGCAGCAGTGTCTTGCCGCGGTCAGTATTGAACACGATCATTCTCCTCCTCGACAAAAGCGAAGGCCGCATAACCCACCACCCGGTCGCGCGAACCTGCCGTGTCTCCCGAATTGCGCAAGTCGAGCAGGTGCGGTTGCAGATGGTGCTTGCGTGCCGCGATGAGTAAACCGCTGATCGGAGTGCCGCCACAAGCCTGCTCGTGGCCTATGGGTTGGCGCAGGTGGATGATGTCGTCGGCAGTCTTGGCGTCGACGATTTGAGCGGCTGCATAGGGCAGATAATGAGAAAGGTCAGAGCTGATGACGATCAAAGTCTCGTCGCCGCCCCAGACGATTTCCAGCACTTCCGCGACTTCTTCCGGTGTCGCCATGCCTACCGCCAGCGGCAGCAGGGTGAAATCCTCCAGCACGTTTTGCAGGAAGGGCAGTTGAACTTCAAGCGAATGTTCCTGCTCGTGAGCCGCACTGCTGACATCGACTTGAGGCAGATCCGAGATGGCACGCACCGCCTCTTTATCCAGAGGGATGCGCCCGAGCGGCGTGTCGAATGCGTCTGCATCCGGTAAGGCCAGACCCTGCACGGCGAAGCGATGCGTCGGGCCGAGCAGCACCACACGGCGGATGCGCGGAGCGATGCCTTTTAATGCAGCGTAGGCGCTGGCAGCGATTGCGCCGGAATAGATATACCCGGCATGCGGCACGATGAGTGCCTTGGGCGTAAGAGCAACCAAGGCCGCGGTCTCCGCCAGATAAGTTTGAACATCATGGGCCAACTGACGCGCGTCAGCGGGATAGAATATTCCTGCTACTGCCGGTGGACGGATGCTGGTCATGGCTACCTCCCTTTCAAGGTATGACTTCGAGATTGGGGTCAAGTTCTCTGGAATCAAGAAGCTATTGCATGCTGGACGAAGCGCTGGCCCGATCCCGCCAGATGATCTTTGTGGTGACGAATGTCCATCACAGATGTCACGAAATGGACTGGCGGTCGTACACCGCATCCTGATCGGCTCTGGCAACGCCTTGATGTGCAGGGTGTCTTGAATGCTATGTCGTGGCATGGACCTTGCGGACAAGTATATGCCATGCACGGCGCGATCCGTGCGAAGAAAAATAACTCAGGCGGCAGCAGGAGAGAAAGTGAAGAAAGATGAGTTCAAAGACGCATCGTCCTCGTCTTGTGGAAGGTGCAACAAGAAGATCAGGATGCGCGAAGACACGCATGTCGTGCTATGCACTGCCACGCTTGGCATGATCGACGAAAGCAAGCGCGATGTGTGTGAACACTACGAGGAATGCACAGAACATGATGAACGCCTGCGGTCGAGGCAATTCTATTGAGTTTCCAAATTGGAAGAGAGTTGCTTGATTCACTGCGGGTCGCGTCAAAATCCGACCCGCAGTGAATGGCAATTGTCACGAATGACTGTAAGGCTGGCAGTTAGCCCAGCAGATGCTTCACCAGTTCCCGCTCGCCCAACAATTCGTCGTGGCTTTCCGTCAGGTGCTTGCGGCCGATATCACTGATCGTCAGTCCTTGCACGATCTTGTAAGAGCCTTTGTTGCAAGTGACGGGGAATCCATAGATCACGCCTTCGGGAATGCCATAGCTGCCATCGGAAGGAATGCCCATTGAGACCCAATCTCCTTCCGGTGTGCCGAGCAGCCAGTCATGGATGTGCACGATGGCGGCATTGGCGGCACTGGCAGCACTGCTCAGGCCGCGCGCTTCGATGATCGCTGCACCACGTTTCTGCACCGTCGGGATGAATGTGCTTTCGATCCAGTCATGGTCTTTGAATTCGCCCAGCACTTTGCGGCCGCCTACTTCCGCGTGAGAGATGTCGGGATACTGTGTGCTGGAGTGGTTGCCCCAGACGATCACCTTCTTGATGTCCACTGTAGGCTTGGACAGTTTGAGGCCGATCTGGCTGATGGCGCGATTGTGGTCGAGGCGCATCATGGCGGTGAAATTGTTCGGATCGATGTCGGGCGCGTTCTTCATCGCGATGAGCGCATTGGTGTTGGCAGGGTTGCCGACGACCAGTACCTTGACGTTGCGCGAAGCGACTTCGTTCAGTGCTTTGCCTTGTACGGTGAAGATGGCGCCGTTGGCTTCCAGCAAGTCCTTGCGTTCCATGCCCTTGCCGCGAGGCCGTGCGCCGACCAGCAATGCGACTTCCACATCGCGGAATGCGACGCGCGGATCGTCGGTGGTGATCACCTGCTTGAGCAGGGGGAAGGCGCAGTCGTCCAACTCCATGGCCACGCCCAGCAACGCCTGTTGTGCTGGGGCGATATCCAGCAGTTGCAGAATGACAGGCTGGTCGTGACCGAGCATGTCTCCATTGGCGATACGGAATAACAAGTTGTAACCGATTTGGCCTGCTGCGCCGGTAACTGCGACACGGATTGGTGCTTTCATGATGCCCTCGCTGAAGTTTGGGAGCACGGATTATGAACGATTGAGATAAGAAAATTTCGCATTCCTATTATTAATTATTCGAATGCGATTATTAAATTAACTCGCCCCTGGCGATTTTCGCTCTGATTGACGTCCTTATTGCTTTTCTCCCGTCACGGCAGGGTGTAGGATTGCGCAATTGAAAATTGCTTGATGTCGGTATACATAAATGAAGAAAGCACGTCCTAAGCATCTTGCGCTCCATTTGATCAAACTGCCGATATCCGGCTATGTCTCCATACTGCATCGCATCTCCGGCGCGCTTTTATTCTTCGCGTTGCCATTGCTGCTGCTGATTCTTGATCAGAGTCTGCGTTCCATCGAAACCTACCTCAACCTGACCGACATTCTGTCCAACCCATTATTGAAGGTGGCGCTGTTCGGATTGCTGTGGGCGTTCCTGCATCATTTCTGTGCGGGCTTGCGCTATCTGGCAATCGATCTGCATCTGTTGCCGAATCTTGCCGCTGCACGTGCCAGTAGCATTTGGGTGTTGGCGGTCAGCTTGACGCTGACCGTGGTGTTGGGAGTGAAGCTATGCTGAATCGTGTCGTGACGGGTGCGCACTACGGCGTGCGCGATTGGTTGGCGCAGCGTGTCACTGCTGTGGTGATGGCGCTCTATGTATTGGTGATCGCGGTCTATCTGCTGTGGCAACCCGGTTTTGGTTACGACACCTGGGTCTATCTCTTTTCCGGCAACGTGATGCGCACGTTCTCGATGCTGTTCCTGCTGAGCCTGTTCTTTCACGCCTGGGTCGGGGTGCGCGACATCGTGATGGATTATGTGAAGCCTGCGAGCATCCGCTTGCTGATCCATGTGTTGGTCATACTGTCACTGATTGTGTACACGCTATGGGCAATACAAATCCTTTGGGGTATCTGATGGCGATTACGAAAAGAACATTCGACGTGGTGGTAGTGGGCGCAGGCGGCGCCGGGATGCGCGCTGCACTGAGCTTGTCGGAGGCCGGACTCAAGGTCGCGGTGCTGTCCAAGGTCTTCCCCACGCGTTCGCACACCGTGGCTGCACAGGGCGGTATCGCAGCCTCGCTCGGTAACGTCAACGAAGACAACTGGCACTGGCATATGTATGACACCGTGAAAGGCTCGGATTATCTGGGGGATCAGGATGCCATTGAATACATGTGTCGCGCCGCGCCTGAAGTGGTCTATGAGTTGGAGCACTTCGGCATGCCGTTCGACCGACTGGACAGCGGCAAGATCTACCAGCGCCCGTTCGGCGGCCACATGCAGGACTACGGCAAGAATCCGGTGCCGCGCGCCTGCGCCGCCGCCGACCGTACCGGCCACGCGCTGTTGCACACCTTGTATCAGCGTAACGTCAAAGCCAATACCAATTTCTTTGTCGAATGGATGGCGCTCGACCTGATCCGCGATGAAGACGGCGACGTGCTGGGTGTGGTGGCGATGGAGATAGAAACCAGCGAGGTCATGATCCTGCAAGCGCGCGCCACACTGTTCGCCACGGGCGGGGCAGGGCGTATCTTTTCGGCCAGCACCAATGCCTATATCAATACCGGCGACGGTCTGGGCATGGCGGCACGCGCGGGCATCCCGTTGGAGGATATGGAATTCTTCCAGTTCCACCCGACCGGAGTGCATGGCTCCGGTGTTCTCATCACCGAAGGTGTGCGCGGCGAGGGCGGCTATCTGGTGAACAAGGATGGCGAGCGTTTCATGCCGCGTTATGCGCCCAACGCCAAAGACTTGGCCAGCCGCGATGTGGTGTCGCGCGCGATGGCGACCGAGATCAAGGAAGGACGAGGCTGTGGGCCGCATGGCGATCACGTCATGCTCAAGCTTGACCATCTGGGTGACGAAGTGATACGGCATCGCTTGCCGGGCATACGCGATATCGCCATCAAGTTCGCGCATGTCGATCCGTCCAAAGCGCCGATCCCCGTGGTGCCAACTGCGCACTATATGATGGGCGGCATCCCCACCAATTATCGCGGTCAGGTCGTCGCACCGCACGGTACCGCGCCGGAAGATGTTGTGCAGGGTTTCTATGCGGTAGGTGAATGTGCATGCGTCTCGGTGCATGGTGCGAACCGGCTGGGCTGTAATTCACTGCTCGACCTCATCGTGTTCGGACGCTCGGCAGCACGCCAGATCATCGAAGACCTCAAGAACAATCCCAACCCGAAACCATTGCCGGCCGATGCAGCTGACCGGCCGTTGGCGCGTCTGGCAAGGCTGGAAGGTCAGAAGGACGGCGAAAGCGTAGCGGAAGTCGGCGATGCGATGCGCAGAACCATGCAGATGCACTGTGGCGTGTTTCGCTTTCCGGACCTGCTGGCCCAGGGCGTTGTGAAGATTCGCGAGGTGGCTGAGCGTGTGCGCACCACCGGCATCAAAGACAAGAGCAAAGTATTCAATACGGCACGGGTAGAGGCGCTGGAGCTGGATAACCTGATCGAGGTCGCGCAAGCCACCATGACTGCCGCCGAAGCGCGCCAGGAAAGTCGCGGTGCGCATGCGCGCGAGGATTTCCCCGAGCGCGACGACAAGAACTGGCTCAAGCATTCCCTGTATTTCAGCGAAGATCGGCGGCTCGATTACAAGCCGGTGCGGCTGAAACCGCTGACAGTGGAGACGTTCCCGCTCAAGCCGAGGGTTTACTAGAAAACAGTTTGGACGGCGCGGAACTGGATATCGAAAGGTTCGCGCTGGAGGGTCTGGAGTCGGCATTCCCGGATCGGCGAAATTTGCGAGATCGTCATCTTGACCGGATGCAGATGCCGCGATGTTATGAAGTGAAGCGCAGTGCGTCGAACTGTTATTGCAGGGGGCAGTTTCCGCTGCGCAGATGTGTTTTGAGGAAGCAAGAGGCCGAACAATGAAATTCAGAATCTACCGCTACGACCCGGATACGGACGCCTCGCCCTATATGCAGGACTACGATCTGCAAATGGACGCGGGCGATGCCATGCTGCTGGATGCCCTGATGCTGTTGCGGCAGCAGGATGACAGCATCGGTTTTCGCAAGTCCTGCCGCGAAGGCGTGTGCGGGTCGGATGCGATGAACATCAACGGGCGCAACGGGCTGGCCTGTGTGACAGCGCTGTCTTCCCTCAAGCAGCCGATCGAGATTCGTCCGCTACCTGGGCTGCCGGTCATTCGTGACCTGATCGTGGACATGACGCAGTTCTTCAAGCAGTACCACTCGATCAAACCCTACCTTGTGAACAACGATCCGCCGCCTGAGACGGAGCGTTTGCAATCGCCGCAGGACCGCGCCGAGCTGGACGGATTGTACGAGTGCATCCTGTGTGCATGCTGCACCACAGCATGTCCCTCGTTCTGGTGGAACCCGGACAAGTTCGTCGGTCCTTCCGGCCTGTTGCAGGCCTACCGTTTCATCGCCGACACGCGCGACCAGGATACGGCGGCGCGCCTGGATAATCTGGAAGACCCGTATCGGTTGTTCCGTTGCCACACCATCATGAACTGCGCCGATGTCTGCCCGAAGGAACTGAATCCGACCGAGGCCATCGGCAAGATCAAGGACATGATGGTTAAGCGCACGGTATGACGAAGCCGGAAGCGGGCATCGCGAATCCCGAGTCCTCGGTTCTCGATCCTGTCGCGCTGGAGCGCGTGCGCTGGCGTTGCAGGCGCGGCCTGCTGGAACTGGACATTGTATTGCGGCGTTTTATCGATCAAAGATACCCGGTGATGACTAATGCAGAACGGGTGGTCTTTGATGAGTTGTTGGATCTCCCGGATACGGAACTCTGGGATGTAATTACGGGGAAAAAGGAGCCGACACATGCGCATCACGGCATCGTGTTGGGATGGCTAAAAGAAGTTTGAACGAAACGAGGGTCGAAAATGGAAAGCAAGCGCATCGCAACACTGACTTTGGATGATGGCCGTACTGTAGAATTCCCGATCTATTCCGGAACACTTGGCCCCGATGTGATCGATATCAGTGCCTTGGGCAAACTGGGCATATTCACCTACGATCCTGCCTTCTTCTCCACTTCAAGTTGTACCTCGGAAATCACCTTCATCGATGGCGATGCGGGCCTTCTCTACTACCGCGGCTACCCGATTGAGCAACTGGCCGAAAAATCCGACTTCCTGGAGGTTTGCTATCTGTTGCTGAACGGTGAGCTGCCAAATGCAGCCCAGAAAGAACAATTCGTTCACAACATCACGTACCACACCATGGTGCACGATCAACTGGCGCGTTTCTTTAACGGCTTCCGCCGCGATGCACACCCGATGGCGGTCATGGTTGGCGTTGTGGGCGCGCTTTCGGCGTTCTATCACGATTCGCTCGATATCACCGACCCTCAACATCGCGCCGTGTCTGCGCAACGCCTGCTGGCCAAAGTACCGACCATTGCCGCGATGACGCATAAATACAGCGTCGGCGAGCCGTTCATCTATCCGAAGAACAAACTCGGTTTCGTTGAGAATCTGATGTACATGATGTTCGCGACTCCGGCTGAGGAATATGTACCAAACCCGGTTCTGGTGCGCGCGCTGGAACGCATCCTGATTTTGCATGCTGACCACGAGCAGAACGCATCCACTTCGACAGTGCGTCTGGCCGGTTCGAGCGGTGCCAACCCGTTCGCCTGTATCGCTTCCGGTATCGCCGCCCTTTGGGGTCCGGCACACGGTGGCGCGAACGAAGCCGCATTGAAGATGCTGGAAGAGATCGGTGATGTGTCACGTGTGGCCGAATATGTGCAGGGCGTGAAGGACAAGAAATACAAACTGATGGGCTTCGGTCACCGCGTTTACAAGAACATGGATCCGCGTGCATCGGTGATGCGCCAGACCTGCCACGAAGTATTGAAGGAACTGAAGCTGGAGAACAACAAACTATTCGAACTGGCCATGGTTCTGGAAGAGACCGCCCTGAGCGACCCGTACTTTATCGAGCGCAAACTGTATCCGAACGTCGACTTCTACTCCGGCATCGTGCTGAGCGCGATCGGAATCCCGACGAACATGTTCACGGTGATCTTTGCCGTTGCACGTACGATCGGCTGGGTATCCCAGTGGAACGAAATGATCTCGGATCCGGGATACAAGATCGGCCGTCCGCGCCAGCTGTACCGCGGTGCCGTGCGTCGCGATTTCGTGCCGGTTGCCAAACGTTAAGTGACACGAGGTAGATGAGGTAGATCATGAATGCTCCGAATAACTATCTGCAAATGATGAGCAGCACGTCGTCGTTGTCCGGCGGGAATAACGCCTTTGTCGAAGGTCTGTACGAAGACTATCTGTTGGATGCGGCTTCCGTCCCGGCAGAATGGCGTGCATATTTCGACCAATTGCAGGCCAAAAATGCTCCACGCGATGTGGCGCATAGCCCGATACAACGCGGCTTTCTGGAATTGGATAAACGCCGGGTTGAAGCGCCGGTGCATGCCGACGAGACGCGCAAACAGGCCTCGGTGTTGCAACTCATCAATGCCTATCGTTTCCTCGGAGTACGTATCGCCGAACTCGATCCCTTGAAGCGGCATACGCCAGCGGAAGTGGCTGAGCTGAATCCCTCCTATTACGGGCTGACCGACGCAGACATGGGGGCGACTTTCTTCACCGGTTCGCTGGTGGGCGGTGCGCGCATGACCCTGAGTGATATCCTGCAACGACTGCGCCGCATCTATTGCAGTAGTGTCGGTGCCGAATACATGTACATCAGCAGCGTGGTCGAAAAACGCTGGCTGCAGGCTCGACTGGAAGGCCCGGCGGGCGAAGTGAAATACCCCAAGGAGACGCAAAAACGTGTGCTGGAACGCTTGACCGCAGCTGAAGGTCTGGAACGTTATCTGCATACAAAATATGTCGGTCAGAAGCGTTTCTCGCTGGAAGGTGGAGAAACACTGATTCCGATGCTGGACCATCTGCTGCAGCGCGCAGGCAGTCAGGGGGTCAAGGAATCCGTGATCGGCATGGCGCACCGCGGCCGTCTGAATGTGCTGATCAATACGCTGGGCAAGCTGCCCAAGGAATTGTTCGCGGAGTTCGAAGGTATCCATACCGAACACTTGGCTGCCGGCGATGTGAAATACCACCAGGGTTTCTCGTCGGATATCGCCACCCCCGGCGGCGCCATGCACCTTACGTTGGCTTTCAATCCGTCGCACCTGGAGATCGTCAATCCGGTGGTGGAAGGCTCGGTACGCGCTCGTCAGCACCGTCGTCGCGATTTAAAAGGCAAGCAGGTGTTGCCCATTCTGTTGCACGGCGACTCGGCCTTCGGCGGACAGGGCGTGAATCAGGAGACATTCTGTCTGTCACAGACACGTGGCTATGGTACCGGCGGCACAGTGCATATCGTGGTCAACAACCAGATCGGCTTCACCACATCCGACCCGCGTGACATGCGCTCGTCGCTCTATTGCACCGATGTGGCGAAGATGGTCGACGCACCTATCCTGCATGTGAATGCAGATGATCCTGAAGCGGTTCTGCTGGTTACCGAGATCGCGATCGACTACCGCATGCAGTTCGGCAAGGACGTGGTGGTGGATCTGGTGTGTTTCCGCAAGCTGGGGCACAACGAGCAGGATGAGCCGCTGGTGACCCAGCCGCTGATGTATCGCAAGGTCAATGTGCATACCGGTACCCGCGCGTTGTATGCCAAGCGCCTGGTTGATGGCGGCGTACTGACGGCAGATGAGCCGGATGCGATGGTGGGTGCTTACCGCAAGGCGATGGATGAAGGCCATAACCCGATTCAGCCGGTTCTGACCGATTTCAAGAACGAGTTCGCCGTAAGCTGGGCCAAATTCAAAGGCAATATCTCTTGGGATACGCCTGTCGTGACCGGTTTGCCGATCAAGCGCTTGAAGGAATTGGCACAGCGTCTCGTCGATATTCCGTCCACATTCAAAGTGCACTCGCGTGTGGAGAAGATCATTGCCGACCGCATCCAGATGAGCAAGGGCGAATTGGCCCTGGATTGGGGTATGGCCGAGAATCTCGCTTATGCCAGTCTGGTAGCGGAAGGCTATCCAGTGCGTCTGTCCGGTGAGGATTGCGGGCGCGGAACCTTCTTCCACCGTCACGCGGTGTTGCATGACCAGAACCGTGAACAATGGGACAGCGGCACCTATATCCCGCTGCAGCACGTCGCACCCGATCAATCTGACTTTATCGTGATCGACTCTATCCTGTCGGAAGAAGCCGTGCTGGGTTTTGAGTACGGTTACGCCACCGCCGAGCCGAATACGCTGACCATCTGGGAAGCCCAGTTCGGCGACTTCGTCAACGGTGCTCAAGTGGTGGTCGACCAGTTCATCACTTCCGGTGAAGCCAAGTGGGGCAGACTGTGCGGTCTGACCATGTTGTTGCCGCACGGTTACGAAGGGCAGGGGCCGGAACACTCATCCGCCCGTATCGAGCGCTATCTGCAATTGTGTGCCGACTACAACATCCAAGTGGTCGTTCCGACCACTTCCGCGCAGATATTCCATCTGTTGCGCCGCCAGATGCTGCGCCCCTACCGCAGACCACTGGTCGTGTTCACGCCCAAGAGCCTGTTGCGCAGCAAGGATGCGGCATCCCCGCTGGAAACGCTGTCGAAGGGTTCCTTCCAGGCGGTGATCCCGGAAGTTGAAGAGATCAATGCCTCGAAAGCAAAACGTATCATCGTTTGCAGCGGCAAAGTCTATTTCGACCTGGTAAAACACCGCAAGGAGAAAGGCATAGCGAACACGCCTATCATCCGGTTGGAACAGCTCTACCCCTTCCCGCATGACGAATTCGCTGCACAGATCGCGGCTTACCCGAAAGCGACCGAGGTTGTGTGGTGTCAAGAAGAGCCAGGCAACCAGGGGGCGTGGCATCGTATCCAGCATTACCTGCTGCGTCATCTGCGCAAGGGTGTGCGTCTTGATTATGCGCTGCGTCCTTCTTCTGCCTCACCCGCAGCGGGATATCTGGCAACCCATATAGAACAGCAAAAAGCAGTCATCGAAGCTGCTTTCCGTCCCGATCTTGATGTTAAGAACTTACCAGGAGCACACCATGAGCATCATTGAAGTCAAAGTCCCGCAACTTTCAGAATCGGTATCCGAAGCCTCTTTGCTGACATGGCACAAACAAGTAGGGCAAGCGGTGAAGGAGGGCGAAAACCTGATCGACATCGAAACCGACAAAGTGGTGCTGGAATTGCCCGCGATCAAAAGCGGTGTTCTGGTCAAGATCATCAAGGCTGACGGCGAAAAGGTCGGTAGCGCTGAAGTAATCGCCCAGATCGACACAGCAGCTGTGGCTCAGGCTGCTGTTCCCGCTCCCGCAGCTGCCCCGACGGCAGTTCCGGTTGCTGCCGCAGCGGTCGCGCCCAGCGTCGCCAAAGCACCGGCACAACCTGCCGCAGTTTCACCTTCCGCACGTAAGGCAGCGCATGCGCATGATGTGGATGCAGCCAGCTTGCAAGGCAGCGGACGCGGCGGTCTGGTGACCAAGGAAGACGTGCTGGGTGCCGTGCAGCAACCCGCAGCCAAAAGCGCACCGGCAGTTGCCGCGCCAGCAGGCGACCGCGTGGAACAGCGCGTACCAATGACTCGCATCCGCCAGCGTATCGCCGAGCGCCTGCTGCAATCGCAGCAGAATGCGGCGATCCTGACCACATTCAACGAAGTGAACATGCAGCCGGTGATCGACCTGCGCAACAAATACAAGGAAGCGTTCGAGAAGAAACACGGCGTGAAGCTCGGCTTCTCCTCGTTCTTCGTCAAGGCCGTGGTCACCGCACTGAAGAAATTCCCCGTCGTCAACGCGTCGGTGGATGGCACTGACATCATCTATCATGGTTATTTCGACATCGGTATCGCGGTCGGCAGCGAGCGCGGCTTGGTCGTTCCCGTCCTGCGCGACGCCGACCAGATGTCCATCGCCGACATCGAAAAAGCCATCGCCGATTTTGCCGCCCGTGCCAAGCTGGGCAAGATCACCATGGAAGAACTGACCGGCGGCACTTTTTCGATCACCAATGGCGGCGTGTTCGGCTCCCTGCTTTCCACCCCCATCATCAACCCGCCGCAAAGCGCCATTCTCGGCATCCATGCCACCAAGGACCGCCCGGTGGCAGAGAATGGCCAGGTTGTCATACGTCCGATGAACTATCTGGCGCTGTCCTATGATCACCGCATCATCGACGGTCGCGAGGCAGTGCAATTCCTCGTCACCATCAAGGAAACGCTGGAAGAGTTCTCGGCACGCGTGCTGCTCGATCTGTAGGTGACCTACCAGCCGTAATGGCCCCCTTATCCTTGAGAGGCAAGACCAGCCTAGCGACACTGTGTATCGTGCTGTTGGGTTTTCTGGTTGCGGCTGGCCTGCTCTGGCAGTTCTCCGAGCACAAGCCGCCGATCAAGATCGGGGTATTGCATTCACTCACCGGAACCATGGCCGCCAGCGAATCGCCGCTGGTGGATGCAGTGCGTCTGGCAGTGGAAGAGTCCAATCAGTCAGGCGGCATAGACGGTGCGCAGATCGAGATAATCGTCACCGACTGCCGTTCCGATCCCGTGTATTGCGCGCAGCAGGCCGAAAAGTTGATCACGCAAGACAAGGTTCAAGCCCTGTTCGGATGCTGGACATCCTCCTGTCGCAAGGCGGTGAAGCCAGTAGTCGAAAAACATCATCACCTGTTGTTCTATCCGGTGCAGTACGAAGGGCTGGAAAAATCGTCTGACATCATCTACACCGGTGCTGCACCTAATCAACAGATCATTCCCATGGTGTCTTGGGCCTTGCAGGGACGCGGAAAGCGTGCCTACCTGATCGGGTCGGATTATGTGTTTCCGCGCACCGCTAACCGCATCGTAAAAAAATTGCTGTTGGCCCAAGGGGGGCAACTGGTGGCGGAGCGCTATGCGCCGCTGGGTGAGCAGAAGCTGGACAAGATTGTGCGCGAGATCGTGGCGCTGCATCCCGATTTCGTGGTGAATACGCTCAACGGTGATAGCAACCTGTATTTCTTTCGCGCACTGCAAAAAGCCGGCGTCCGTGCCCAGGATATCCCGGTGTTCTCCACCAGCATCGCCGAGGCCGAGCTGGCGGCAATGGGGCCGGAATTGGTGGTGGGACATTACGCGGCATGGAATTACTTCCAGAGCGCGGACAATGATGAGAATCGCGAATTCATCGAGAACTTTCGCCGTCGTTCCGGTCGGGAGCGGGTACTGGATGATCCGATGGAAGCGGCCTATATCGGCGTACATCTGTGGGTGAACGCCTTGCGCGGAGCGGAAACGCTGGACATGGCGACCGTGAAGATCGTCCTTGAGCAGCAGACGTTGGCAGCTCCCGAAGGCATCGTAGCGGTGGATCCTGACACCCGGCATTTGTGGAAGCAGGTGCGTATCGGGCGGGCGCGTGCCGATGGGCAATTCGATATCGTCTGGCAATCCGGGCGCAGCATGGCGCCTGCTCCATTCCCGTTCTTCATCCCGTTTAATGAACGCGCTGCGATCACAGGTGGCGCGCCATGAAGATATCCACGCGATTGCTGTTGCTGTTCGTGTTGGTGTCTGTGCTGCCGCTGGCACTGTTCAGCTATTTCGACCTGCATGAAAACGAGGACACGTTGCGGGAAGTGACGATAGACAGGCTCTCCGGCCTGGCTGACAAGAAGGTTGTACAGATCAGGAGCTATCTGGGAGAACGCGAACGTGAGGTGGCAAACCGTGCCCGTGAACTCGAAGTGATGGGGGCGATGCGCAGCATGCAGAAGGCCTATGCTGCTGGACTGCGCAGCGCAGAATACGGCAGGGAATCAGCCAGAATGCGCCAGTATTTTGCGCGCTACGTTGAAGAATCCGGCGCGTTCTATGACGTTTTCCTGATCACATCGCAAGGTGAGGTCATCTATACCCAGAAGCACGAATCCGACTTTGCCACCAATCTGCATACCGGCGCTTACCGGGAGTCGCAACTGGCATGGGCATTCCGCACTGTGCGCATGACGCTGGAGCCGGTGATTTCCGGTTATGAGTCGTACGCACCTTCGCAAGCCCCGGCGCTGTTCATCGCTGCGCCTGTCATGGTTGACGGGCAGTTTAAAGGCGTGTTCGCGGCGCAACTGGGCAACGAGATGTTCTACAGGGTGGCGGCCGATGCGACCGGGTTGGAGCAGAGTGGCGAAGCGGCGTTTGCCAAGCGCGATGGCGATGGCGTGTTATATACCCTGCCGCTCAGATATCGCCCGGATGCCGCGATGAAGTTCAGGGTGGTGAAAGAAGAGTCAAAACTGGTGCAGATGTTCGCTGCGGTAGCGGGCGAATCGGGAGCGGGGATGCGCACTGATTATCGCGGCAAGCAGATCGTGGCCGCGTGGCGATATCTGCCCGAGCTGGATTGGGGCATGGTAGTCAAGATCGATGCGGATGAAGTGTTTGCAGACCTCAGGCAGGAACGTTTGCGCATACTGGAAGCGCTATTTGCAGTGCTGTTATTCGTCGGTGTGATCGCATATTACTTCGGTCGGCAGATTAGCGAGCCGCTTGAAGAATTGGCGCACACTGCCGACGAGATGGCCAAGGGCGAGTTGAATCTGCGAGCGGATGAAACCATTCCCGGTGAGCTGGGGCTGTTTGCGCGGTCATTCAATCACATGGCCGAAAAGCTGCATGCCATTTATCAATCGCTGGAAGATCGCATCGAAGAGCGTACGCGAGAGTTGCATGTCAGTAACGAAGAGTTGCAGCAAGAGGTCGTCGAGCGCGAGCTGATCGAAACAAACCTGATCGAGGCCAAGGAAGAACTGGAACGTAACGAGGCGCTGCTGAACGAGGCGCAGCGCCTGGGCCAGCTCGGCAGTTGGGAACTTGATCTGGTGAGCGGCGAGTTACGCTGGTCGGACGAAATATATCGGTTGTTTGAACTGGATCCGGCGCAATTCCGCCCAACCTACGAGAATTTCCTGAACGCGATCCACCCGGATGATCGCGACATGGTCAATGCGGCCTACACCAGATCGCTACAAGACCGCCAGACTTACGATGTAGAACACCGCCTTCGTATGGCGGACGGGCGCATCAAGTGGGTGCGCGAGCATTGCAACAACTACTTCGACGATGCAGGCAAGCCGTTGCGCTCGGTCGGGGCGGTACAAGACATCACCGTGCAGAAACTGGCAGCAAACGAACTACGCGTGGCGGCAGCGGCGTTCGAGACGCATGAGGGCATCATGATCACCGATGCGCAGGCGAATATCGTGCGCGTCAACAGTGCTTTTGCATTGATCACCGGATACAGCCAGGACGACGTGTTGGGTAAGAACCCGCGCATCCTCAGCTCCGGCAGGCAGGACAAGGAATTCTACACGGAGATGTGGCGGCAGTTGCTGGACGAGAACGCCTGGTCGGGCGAGATATGGGACAGGCGCAAGAACGGTGAGATCTATCCGAAGTGGCTGACCATTACCGTGGTGAGAGACACCGGCGGGAATATCACCGAATTCGTCGCCATCTTCAGCGACATCACCGCACGCAAAAGAGCGGAAGAGGAGATACGCAATCTTGCTTTTTATGATGCGCTCACCGGACTGCCCAACCGGCGGCTGCTGCAAGATCGATTCCATCTGGCATTATCGTTGTCTGCGCGCAGCCGACATTGCGGTGCCTTGCTATTCCTCGACATGGACAAGTTCAAGACGCTTAACGATACGCTGGGTCACGATTACGGCGACCTGATGCTGGTTGAGGTGGGGCGGCGCATTCAGGCAAGCGTGCGCGAAGTGGATACGGTGGCGCGGCTGGGCGGAGACGAGTTCGTGATCCTCATCGAGGAGATCGGCAGCAGCATGCAAGACACTTCGCAAAAGGTCGCGCTCATCGCCGAAAAGATACGTGCCGCGCTGGCCGAGCCTTATGTGCTGAAGGAACATCTGATCCACGGCTCACCCAGCATCGGAGTCAGCATCTACCGGGGCAATAAGGAATCGGTCGACACGCTGATGAAGCAGGCAGACATGGCGATGTATCAGGCCAAGGATTCGGGGCGCAATACGGTGCGCTTCTTCGACCCGCTGATGCAGAAGATGGTGGAGGAGCGCGCCCAACTGGAGGCAGATCTGCGCGGCGCGTTGCCGAACCGGCAGTTGCAGCTGTATTACCAGATACAGATCGATGGCGACCATCGTCCGATAGGAGCAGAGGCGCTAATCCGCTGGTTCCATCCTCGCCGCGGATTGGTTCCTCCCGGCCAGTTCATACCCGTTGCCGAAGAGAGCTCATTGATCCTCGACATCGGGCATTGGGTGATCGAGAGCGCCTGCCAGCAAATTGCTGAGTGGGCGGGCGATGAACAGATGCGCCACCTGAAATTGGCAGTCAATGTCAGCGGACAGCAATTCCGCTTGCGAGATTTCGTTGCTCGGTTGGAAGAATCGATCAACCGCCATGGTATTGTCCCCGAACGACTGAAACTGGAATTGACCGAAAGCGTGGTATTGGAAGATATTGCCGATGTGGCGGCCAAGATGCACGCGCTCAAGGCGTTGGGTGTAGGATTGTCGCTGGATGATTTTGGCACCGGCTATTCGTCGCTGGCCTACCTGAAGCGTCTACCGATCGACCAGATCAAGATCGATCAGAGTTTCGTACGTGACATCACCACTGACCCCAACGATGCCGTGATGGTGCAGACCATCATCGCGCTGGCACAGAACTTCCGCCTTAACGTGATCGCGGAAGGCGTGGAGACAGAAGCGCAACTGGCCTTCCTCAGGCAGAATGAATGCATGGCCTATCAGGGCTATCTGTTCGGCAGGCCGGTGCCGTTGGCAGAATTCGAAACACTGGCGCACAGCTTGTATGGATAGGGAGTGAATATGAGTTTAAAGTTTCAGGCATACCAGATCGTTGAGCACGAAGGCAGATCCGTTGGGCGCATCACCGAGCTTATGCTGGACGATCTCGATCCCGGTGAAGTCGTCATTCGCACGCACTACTCCAGCGTGAATTACAAGGACGCACTTGCTGCGACAGGCGCAGGCAAAGTCATTCGCCGCTTTCCTTGCGTTGGTGGCGTCGATGCCTCCGGCATAGTGGAGAGCTCGGCGGATGCTCGCTTCAAGGCCGGTGAAGAGGTGCTGGTCACCGGATACGATATGGGCGTTGCACATGACGGCGGGTTCGCGGAATATGTGCGAGTCCCGGCGGATTGGGTGGTGTCGCTGCCGCAGGGGTTGTCGCTGTTCGAAGCGATGGCGCTGGGCACGGCCGGCTTCACTTCAGCACTCGCCATCCATCGCCTCGAACAGAACGAACTGACACCCGATAAGGGCAAGGTGATCGTCACCGGGGCCACGGGCGGGGTGGGCAGTCTGGCAGTTCGTATGCTCTCGCAACTCGGCTATCACGTGGTCGCCCTGACCGGAAAAAGCAGCGAACAGGAATACCTGAAATCGTTGGGGGCCAGTGAGATATTGCTGCGTAGTGAAATAGACTTCGCCAGCAAACGCCCGTTGGAAAAAGCGCTGTGGGCGGGCGCGCTGGATTCAGTAGGTGGCGACACGCTGGCTTGGCTGGCGCGCACCATGCAGCAAGAAGGCGCCATCGCCAGCTTCGGCAATGCGGGCGGTGCGGAGCTGCACACCACCGTGTTCCCCTTCATCCTGCGCGGCGTGAAACTGCTGGGCGTTGATTCCGCAGCGACGACCATGCCTTTGCGTAAACAACTTTGGCAACGCCTGGCCGGAGACCTGCACCTTGACCATTACGACCGGATCGCCCATCGCATCGACCTCAGCGAACTGCCGGAAGCCTGCGCCAAGCTGATCGCGGGCGGCGCACACGGCAGGTCAGTGGTGGATTTCAAGCAGGAATAGAAACCGCTCGGTTATAATGCGCGCCCCTCACGCGGAAGTGGCGGAATTGGTAGACGCACTGGATTTAGGTTCCAGCGCCGCAAGGTGTGCAGGTTCGAGTCCTGTCTTCCGCACCAGATGATCGGGTGTCGATATTATTCCACAGCCGAACCCCCTCCCAGCGTCAAGTGTATTCATTGTTACAGGTTGATATCCTTGCGATTTTGAATTGCTCCGCCCCCGCTTACAGGCTATATTGCGGACTAGGAGCAACGAATGCCAAGCGATAACCAGAACAAGCGCTCCGTCTTAGAAGCGCGTCATCACGACCCTTTCTCATACCTGGGGTTGCATCAGAACAAGTCCGGTTGGGTTCTGCGGGTCTTTCAACCCCATGCGACGGAGATCTCTGTCTACGACGGAGATGCCTGGCAACCACTGGAGCGCGACCAGACCGGCGAATTCTTCCACTGGCAGGGCAAGCGTGCGCTGCCAGCCCCCTGTCGATTGAAGCTGAATTTCTTCAATCACATCCTCGAAGTGCATGACGCATATACCTTTACCAGCAGTATCACCGAGCACGATCTTTACCTCTTTTCGCAAGGACGTCTCGAGCAGGCATACCGCATGCTCGGCGCGCACCACATGGAGGTTCAGGGCGTGTGGGGCGTGCGTTTCGCGGTATGGGCGCCGAATGCCGAGCGGGTCAGTGTGGTGGGCGATTTCAACGGCTGGGACGGACGCGTCTTCCCCATGCGTGCGCTGGGCAGCAGCGGTGTTTGGGAGATCTTCGTACCGGACATCGGGCTGGGTGAGTTCTATAAGTTCGAGATACGCAATCGCAACACGGGCGAGGTGTTCGTCAAGACCGATCCTTATGGTTTGAGCTTCGAGATGCGCCCCGGCACGGCGGCCAGGGTGGCGGTGCTGGATGGATACGCATGGCGCGATGCGGCGTGGCAGGAACAGCGCGCGCGCAACGATTGGATACATCAGCCCTTGAATGTGTATGAGGTGCATGCCGGTTCATGGAAGCGGCACTGGGACGGGCATTTCTACAATTTCCGCGAACTGGCAGACAGTCTTGTGCCCTACGTACAGGAGATGGGGTTCACCCACATCGAGCTGATGCCGATCAGCGAGCATCCGCTGGACGAGTCATGGGGCTATCAGACCACAGGCTATTACGGGGTGACCAGTCGCCTGGGTACGCCGGACGATTTCAGGTATTTCGTCGATGCCTGCCATGTCGTGGGCATCGGTGTGATCCTCGACTGGGTACCCGCGCACTTTCCGAAAGATTCTTTTGCGCTGGCACGTTTCGACGGCACCGCGCTGTATGAGCATGAAGATCCGCGCCTGGGCGAGCATCAGGATTGGGGCACGCTGATCTTCAATTACGGCCGCAACGAGGTGCGCAACTTCCTGCTGGCCAACGCGCATTACTGGCTGAGCGAGTTCCACATCGACGGCCTGCGCGTGGATGCGGTGGCATCCATGCTGTATCTGGATTATTCGCGCAAGGCCGGGCAATGGCTGCCGAACAAGTTCGGCGGGCGCGAGAATATCGAGGCGGTGGATTTCTTCCGCGAACTGAATGTGATGACGCATGAGCGTTTCCCGGGAACGTTGACGCTGGCCGAGGAATCGACTTCGTGGCCGATGGTGTCGCGTCCGACCTATCTGGGCGGCCTGGGGTTCTCCATGAAGTGGAACATGGGCTGGATGAACGACACGCTCAGTTACTTCGAGCATGATCCGGTACACCGGCGCTTTCACCACAGCATGCTGACCTTCGGCCAGCTCTACAATTACACCGAGAACTTCATGCTGCCGTTCTCGCACGACGAAGTGGTGCACGGCAAGAAGTCGCTGCTCGACAAGATGCCGGGTGATCCGTGGCAGAAGTTCGCCAATCTGCGCCTGCTGTTCGCTTACCAGATGACCTATCCGGGCAAGAAGCTCAACTTCATGGGCAACGAGTTTGCGCAGGGTCACGAGTGGAAGGTGGGCACGGAGCTGGACTGGTATCTGCTCGGGCGCGGCGAGCACAGCGGGATGCAGTCGCTGTTGCGCGACCTCAACCGGCTGTATGCCGCAGTGCCTGCGCTGCACGAACTGGATTTCTCGTACGAGGGCTTCGAATGGGTGGATTGCAACAGTGCCGACCAGTCGGTGTTGAGCTATCGCCGCATCGCCCGCGACGGTTCCAGTGTGATCGTGCTGCTGAACTTCACGCCGGTGCCGCGCGCTGGCTACCGTGTGGGCGTGCGCCACAAGGGTTACTACCGCGAGATATTCAACAGCGATTCGCATTATTACGGCGGCTCCAACATGGGCAACGGACTGGGGATGGATACCTCGGACATCTCATGGAACGGAGAGATGCAATCGTTAGTGCTCACGTTGCCGCCATTGTCGGGGATCGTGTTGCAGAAGGTGGCTTGAGGAACAAGGGGGGGCATGTCTGCATTGACACAATCAAAAGCCTGGCAAGCTTTGCTTGCCCATCGCGCAGCGAACACTCAGCTATCGATGCGCAGCCTGTTCGCGGACGACGCAGGGCGTTTCCGGCATTTCTCGTTACGTCTGGACGATCTGTTGCTGGACTACTCCAAGAATCTGGTCACGCGCGAGACCATGGCGCTCCTGTTTGCGCTGGCGCGCCAGTCCGATGTGGAAGCATGGCGCGACAAGATGTTCTCCGGCGCGAAGATCAATTTCACCGAGCGGCGTGCGGTGCTGCACACCGCACTGCGTGCGGCGATAGATCCCGGCCATGCGCCGGTGCTGGTCGATGGGCAGGATGTGTTGCCGGGCGTGCGCCGCGTGCTGGAAAAGATGCGCGGTTTCAGCGACAGCGTGCGCGGCGGCGCATGGCGCGGCTATTCCGGCAAGGCCATCACCGACGTGGTGAACATCGGCATCGGCGGCTCGTATCTGGGGCCGTTGATGGTGTGCCGGGCATTGCAGCCCTATAGCGAAAAAGTAAAAGTGCATTTCGTCTCCAATGTGGACGGTGCGGATCTGTCGGAAAAACTGGCGTGCCTCGATCCCGAGACTACCCTGTTCGTCGTCGCCTCCAAGACGTTCACCACGCAGGAGACGCTGCTGAATGCGCGCTCGGCGCGCGAATGGTTCCTGCGCAGCGCGGGCGACGCCGGGCAGATCGCCCGGCATTTCGTGGCGCTGTCGACCAATGCCAAAGAGGTCGCGGCGTTCGGCATCGATGTGGAGAACATGTTCGAATTCTCCGACTGGGTCGGCGGGCGTTACTCGCTGTGGTCGGCGATCGGGTTGCCGATCGCACTGGCGGTGGGCATGGATGGTTTCGAGGAGCTGCTGCGCGGCGGCCTGGACATGGACACGCATTTCCGCACCGCTCCGCTGGAACAGAACATGCCGGTGATCCTGGCGCTGTTGGGCATCTGGTATCGCAACTTCTTCGATGCGGCGACCATCGCCATGCTGCCCTACGATCAGACGCTGGAGCACTTCACCGCTTATTTCCAGCAGGCGGACATGGAGAGCAGCGGCAAGCGCGTGGATCGCGAAGGCCGGCCTGTGGACTACGCCACCGGCCCCGTGTTGTGGGGCGGTACCGGCACCAACGGGCAGCACGCTTACTACCAGCTCATCCATCAGGGCACGCAGATGATCCCGGCCGATTTCATCGCGGCGGCGCAAAGCCAGCATCCGTTGGGAGAGCATCATGCGACGTTGCTCTCCAATTTCTTCGCACAGACCGAGGCGCTGATGCGCGGCAAGACTGCAGACGAGGCGCGGGCCGAGTTGCAATCATCCGGGATGGACGAGATATCCATCGCAGAGTTGTTGCCGCACAAGGTGTTCGAAGGGAATAGACCGACCAATTCGATATTGTTCGAGAAATTGACGCCGCGAACTTTGGGGAAACTGATCGCTCTCTACGAGCACAAGATATTCGTGCAGGGCATCGTATGGAACGTCAACTCCTATGACCAATGGGGTGTGGAGTTGGGCAAGCAGTTGGCCACGCACATCCAGACCGAGCTGCGCAGCGGTGCGGCGATCACCGCGCACGACTCCTCCACCAACGGGCTGATCCAACACTACAACGACCTGAAATGAAGATACTGTTCGTCACTTCCGAAGTGCATCCCCTGATCAAGACCGGCGGCCTGGCCGATGTCAGCGGGGCGCTGCCTGCCGCATTGCAGGCGCTGGGCGAGGATGTGCGGCTGTTGATACCGGGGTATACATCCGTACTGGATAAACTGGAAAACAAGCGCACGGTCGCGTCGTTCGCAGTGTTTCCGGGGCAACCGGAAGTCAAGTTGTTGAGCGCAAAGATGCCGCAGACCGAGGTTCCGGTGTATGTGCTGGATGCGCCGCAATATTTTTGCCGTGTGGCAGGGCCATACCAATACGAGCTCGGCGGTGACTGGCCGGACAACGCCATGCGCTTCGGCATGTTGTCGAAGGTGGCCGCGTTGCTGGGCAGTGCCGCTTCGCCCATCGCCTGGCGCGCCGACATCGTGCATTGCAACGACTGGCAGAGCGGGCTCGCTCCCGCCTATCTGCACCTGACGCAGGCTGCGCATGCGAAGAGCGTGATGACCATCCACAACATGGCCTTCCAGGGTAATTACGACCGCGACTGGCTGAAGCCGCTCGATCTGCCTCAGTCCTGCTTCGATATGCACGGTGTCGAGTTCCACGGTTATCTGTCGTTCCTGAAGGCGGGGCTGCATTACGCCGACCGTATCGTGACGGTGAGCCCGACCTATGCGCGTGAGATACAGACGACCGAAATGGGTTACGGCTTGCAGGGTTTGCTCACGGTGCGCAATGGCGATGTGAGCGGAATATTGAACGGCATCGATGTGAACGAATGGGATCCGGCGGCCGACCCGCATCTGACCGCGCATTACGACAGCGTCGACCTTGCGCCCAAGGCGGCAGGCAAGCTTGCATTGCAGCAAAGGCTCGGCCTGGAAGCGAATGCCGACGGGCCTTTGCTCGGGGTGGTCAGCCGCCTCACCTATCAGAAGGGGCTGGATATGTTGCTCGAATGCCTGCCCAAACTGTTGGACGGCGGCGCGCAACTGGTGGTGCTGGGCAGCGGCGAGGTCGATCTGGAGCGGCGCTATCAGCATCTTGAACAGCGCTATCCCGGTCGTGTATCGGTGACGGTGCGTTTCGACGAGGCGTTGTCGCATCAGATCATGGCGGGCGCGGATATCTTCCTGATGCCGTCGCGTTTCGAACCGTGCGGTCTGAACCAGATGTACGGCATGCGCTACGGAACGCCGCCGGTGGTACGCCGCACGGGTGGTCTGGCTGACTCGGTCACCGATGCCGGTCTGCCGGATGGCACAGGTTTCGTGTTCGATGAGGCGACACCGGCTGCGCTGTATCGCGCAGTTACGACGGCGATAGATTGTTATCGCGAACAGAACAAGTTTCGGCAGATCCAGCTGAACGGCATGCGCCGTGATGTCGGTTGGTGCGGTAGCGCACAGCGTTATCTTGATCTGTACCGGTTAATTGCATAGAAACGGCTTTTGGAAGTTGTAGGTCGGGTTTTAACCCGACATGTCGGACTAAAGTCCGACCTACCGGCAAGTAAGTTGTCCGGGTTGAAGCAGGTTTTGGGAAAGTGAACTAAAGGGGAGGCAACATCATGGTTAAAGAAATGCGTTCACCACGATTCATCAGCGCACTGACCAAAAACACCGTGGCATTGGTATTGGCGGGCGGGAGAGGGAGTCGGCTGCATAACCTGACGGACTGGAACGCCAAACCGGCGGTGCAGTTCGGCGGTAAGTTCCGCATCATCGATTTCCCTTTGTCCAATTGCATTAATTCCGGCATCCGCCGTGTGGGGGTGATGACGCAATACAAAGCACATAGCCTGATCGAACACATCCAGAAGGGCTGGGGTTTTCTGCGCGGCGAGTTCAACGAGTTCGTGGCCTTGCTGCCCGCGCAACAGCGCATCCAGGAAGAGTGGTATCGCGGCACGGCGGATGCGGTGTTCCAGAATATCGACATCCTGCGCGGCTACGATCCGGAATACATCGTCATCCTGGCGGGTGATCATATCTACAAGATGGACTACGGCGAGATGCTGGCGCATCACGTGAGCAGCGATGCCGACATGACAGTGGGTTGCATCGACGTGCCGCTGGCGGATGCCTCGTCGTTCGGTGTGATGACGGTGGATGATCAGGATCGCATCGTGAAGTTCGCCGAGAAACCGGCGAATCCGTCTGAAATACCGGGCAAGCCCGGACGCGCCCTGGCCAGCATGGGGATCTATGTATTCAACGCCAAATTTCTGTATGAGCAACTGATCCGCGATGCCGATACCAAGAGTTCGACGCACGATTTCGGTCACGACATCATCCCTTACCTCATCGACCGCTATCGGGTGTATGCGCATCGTTTCGAGAAGAGCTGTGTCGGCATCAGCGATGGCGGCGAGGCCTATTGGCGCGATGTGGGAACCATCGATGCGTACTGGGAGGCCAATATGGAGATGGTCAGTGTGGTTCCGGCGCTCGATCTGTATGACAAGAGCTGGCCGATCTGGACCTATCAGGAGCAATTGCCGCCGGCCAAGTTTGTGTTCAACGATGATGACCGCCGCGGTTGCGCGATCGATTCCATGGTCTCCGGCGGCTGTATCATCAGCGGTGCCAGAGTACATCACTCGCTGTTGTTCTCCGACATCCGTGTGGGCGAGCGCAGCGAGATCAACGATTCGGTCATCCTGTCCGGCGCGCGCATCGGTTCTGATGTGAAGTTGAACAAGGTGGTGCTCGACAACAACTGCGAGATCCCGGACGGGATGCATATCGGTTTCGACCGCGAGGAAGATGCGCACCGTTTCCATGTGTCTACCGGCGGGATCACGCTGGTGACGCCGGACATGCTGGGTCAATCGATCCATCAGATCCGCTGAATAATCCTGAACGAAGGTATCGAGAAAACACATGTCTCCAAGCAATACGCAAATACGTGCCGGCAAGAAACTCCGGCTCATCCTGTGCTGGCATATGCACCAACCGGATTACCGCGAGTATCTGCACGGCGATTACGTGTTGCCGTGGACCTACCTGCACTCCATGAAGGATTACACCGACATGGCTTTCCATCTGGAGGAGCATCCGCAGGCCAAGGCGGTGGTGAATTTCGTGCCCATCCTGATCGAGCAGTTGCACGATTACGAGCAGCAGTTCAAAAGCGGCGACATACGGGATGCCTTGCTCAGGATGTTGAGTTACGAACGTCTGGAAGAGCTGGGTGACGACGCGCGCCAGCATATCCTCAATGCCTGCTTCAAGAGCAACCATACAAAGATGTTGCAGCCGTACCGTGCCTACCAGCACCTGTTCGATTTGCAGAAGATGGTGGAGGGGCACGGTCGCGAGAATGTGACGTATCTGTCGGGCCAGTATCTGGCCGACCTGCTGGTGTGGTATCACCTGGTATGGATGGGCGAGAGCATGCGGCGCAGCAGCGAGTTGGTCGCGCGCTTGATGACCAAGGGCAGCCAGTTCACCTATGCCGAGCGTAAAGAGCTGTTCGACCTGATAGGCGAGATCATCTCCGGCATCGTGCCGCGCTATCGAAAACTTGCCGAGCGCGGTCAGGTCGAGATTTCTTCCACGCCGTATAACCATCCCATCATGCCGTTGATGCTGGATTTTGCCGCGGCACGCGAGAGCGAGCCGAATGCGCCGTTACCGCAGGCTCCACAATATCCGGGCGGGTTGTCGCGCGTTCATTCGCACCTTGCCAACGCTGTTGAAAGTCACAAGCAGAATTTCGGTGCCGCGCCGCACGGGATGTGGCCTTCTGAAGGCGGTGTTTCGCGCGCCACTCTGAAATTGCTGGCCGAGCACGGTTGCGAATGGACGGCGACCGGACAGGCGGTGCTGGCCAACAGTCTGCGCCGCGAGATGAACGACAACCCCTTGCCAGGCAGTTCCGGTTATCTGTACAAGCCTTATCTGGTGGAGACGGGTGGCAAGCCGATCTATTGCTTCTTCCGCGATGACAGCCTGTCCGACAAGGTCGGTTTCGAATATGCCAAGTGGAAGGGCGACGATGCCGCCGCCGATTTCGTCCACCACCTGGAAGAGATACTGCATCACTCTCCGGGTGAAGATGATCCTGTGGTCACGGTGATCCTGGATGGGGAGAATGCATGGGAATACTTCCCGTACAACGGCTATTACTTCCTGTCCGAGCTGTATGCCAAACTGGAAATCCATCCGGATATCCGCACCACCACCTTCCACGAATGCGTGCAGGCGCTGAACGATCCGAACGTGCGTGTGACGCCGAGCCGGTTGCAGCAGATGGTGGCGGGAAGCTGGGTCTATGGCACGTTCAGCACCTGGATCGGTTCGCCTGACAAGAATCGCGGCTGGGATCTGCTGTGCGAAGCCAAGCGCAGTTACGATTTTGTGACGGCGAGCGGACGCTTGAGTGCGGAAGAGATGCGCCTGGCCACCGAGCAGTTGGCCGATTGCGAAGGTTCGGATTGGTTCTGGTGGTTCGGTGACTACAACTCGGCGATGAGCGTCGCTTCGTTCGACGCACTGTTCCGGCGCAACCTTTCAAATCTGTATCGACTGCTCAAATTGACACCGCCGCAAGAATTACAGCACGTCATCAGCGTTGGTTCAGGCGCTCCCGCGGTGGGTGGCGCGATGCGCCGTTCGGACGGCACTTAATATTCCTGTTGGAGCAGAGTATGGCTAAATCGATCTCGTTGTTACTCGGCGTTCACGCGCACCAGCCGGTGGGCAATTTCACCCACGTGCTGGACGATGCGCATGTGCGTTGTTACGGCCCGTTTCTGCGCGTGCTGCACCGCTACCCCGCGTTCAAGTTCGCCATCCATATCAGCGGCTGGCTGCTGGATTACATGCTGGAACATTATCCGGACGACATGGCGTTATTGCAGGAGATGGTGCAACGCGGACAGGCTGAACTGGTCGGCGCTGGATATACCGAGCCGGTGCTGGCGGTGATCCCGGAGGTGGACCGGCTGGGGCAGTTGCAACGCATGTCCGATCGGCTGGAGGAGAAGCTGGGACAACGACCGCAGGGCGCATGGCTGACCGAGCGCGTGTGGGAGGCGACGGTGGTGCCGTCGCTGGCCGACTCCGGCATCCGTTATTCGACTGTGGACGATTACCATTTCCTGTGCACCGGTATGCATGGCAGCAAGCTGGACGGCTTTTACACCACCGAGGAGAACGGGCGCCAGCTCGATCTGTTCCCCATCTCGGAAGCCTTGCGCTATCGTTTGCCGTTCTCGCCTGCGCACGAGGTCGTGGCCTATCTGGAAAGTCTGGCGAAGGAAGACGGCGCACCGGCGGCCATCTATTTCGACGATATCGAGAAGTTCGGCATCTGGCCCGAGACCTATGAGTGGGTGTACGAGAAGGGCTGGCTGACCCAGTTCATCGAGGGCGTGCTCGCCTCCAGCATCATCCAGACCGAGCGTTATTGCGATTACCATGCGCGCGCCAGGACGCGCGGCGTGGTGTACCTGCCGACCACGTCCTACATCGAGATGAACGAGTGGACGCTGCCGGTTCCCGCCGCCCACCACTATGCCGACCTGGTGCAGGAATCTAAGGCGTCAGGCCAGTTCGAGCAGAACAAGTCGTTCCTGCGCGGCGGCATCTGGAAGAACTTCTTCATGCGCTATCCGGAATCCAACTGGATGCATAAGCGCATGCTGGGCCTGTCGCGCCGCTTGCACGCCCTGCCGCAGAAGAAACAGACGGCGGAGATGCTCAATGCGTTATACGAAGCGCAGGCCAATGACGCCTATTGGCACGGCTTGTTCGGCGGACTGTATCTGCCGCATCTGCGTCGCGCCATCTACAACGCCATCGTCAAACTTGAGGCTTTGCTGGATGTGGCCGAACCGCGACCGTCGAAACTGGCGGCCGATCTTGATCTGGATGGCGAGGAGGAGATATTCCTGCAGAACGGTGTGTTGCAGGCGGTGCTGAGACAGGACGGCAGTGCGGCGTTGTGTGAATTCGACGCTTATCGCTTGAATCATAATTTCGCCGATACGCTTTCCATGCCGCACGAACATTACCATCGCAAGGTGCATGCGCAACCGAGTCAGCAACATCGGGGAGAAGGCATCGCCAATCCGCATGAACGCGTCAATCTGAAGCACGAGATCACGCAGGAAGACATGCAGATCGATGCGCAAAGCAAATTGATGTTCCTGGATCGGTGGCTGACCGGTGAAGCAAAGTCCAGTCCCTGCTACGTTACGGCTGCAGGCTCGGGGGGCGACTGCGGCGTGACGTTCGAGTCGCCATTGGGCGCGGGGAAAGTGCACAAATCCGTCGTACTGGACGGCACACGTCTGTATGTCGCCTACCACTTCGAGGGTGTTGGTGCGGGTGTCTTCCGCGTGACATCAAACATCGCCATGCCAAGTTGTGATGGGCCGGCCGGACGTTTCAGGGCGGATGCAGGGATATTGGGCGGCTTCGGTCAGTTGTTACAGATGGATGTGATGCAGCATATCGCGCTGGAAGATGCGGTACTCGGAGGCAAGCTCGTGATCTCCGTGAACCGCCCGGTGTCGCTCCATTCCGAGCCTTGCTTCAGCGTATCGCAATCCGAGGCCGGCTTCGAAAAGATCATGCAGGCCGTGGTGCTTACCTTTGATTGCACGCTGGACGCGCGCTCGGAGAAGCTCGAATTCTGTATCGATGTCGCCTGAGGCGTGATCGATCTTCAACACTTTTTATCCGGAACATGCAGATGAACACAGTCAACAAACCCTTCCTCGACAGGCATCCCCACACCATGCGCATACCGCTGCTGGGCATGAACGCCATCGGCGTGGAGGAGGATTTTTGCCGTTACTTCAACCACACGCTGGGCTGGGACAAGGCGAGCGTGTCGTCGCACCATGTGTATTCCTCCTGTGCGCTGGTGCTGCGCGACCGGCTGGTGGAGCGCTGGCGTCGCACGCAACGCGCCTACGACGAATCGGAATGCAAACAGGCTTATTACCTGTCACTGGAGTTCCTGATGGGGCGCGCTTTGGGCAATGCGTTGCTTAACCTTGAGATCGAGGAAGCGACTGCCGAGGCACTGCGCAACATGGGGTTGGTGCTGGAAGAGGTGCGCGAGCTGGAAAGCGACGCCGGACTCGGCAATGGCGGCTTGGGGCGGCTGGCGGCGTGTTTTCTGGATAGTTGCGCGACGCTGCAATTGCCGGTGACAGGTTACGGGATACGTTATGAATACGGCATGTTTCGCCAGAAGATCGAGCACGGGCGCCAACTGGAGGAGCCGGATCACTGGTTGCGCAACGGCAACCCGTGGGAGATCGAACGCCCGGAATACGCGGTCAGGATCAAGTTCGGCGGGCGCAGTGAGTTCTACACCGATGCCACAGGCAGGGACCATGCGCGCTGGGTGGATACGCTGGACGTGCTTGCGGTGCCTTTCGACGTGCCGATCCCGGGGTATGGCAATGGCACTGTGAACACGCTGCGCTTGTGGAAAGCGGCGGCGACAGAAGAGTTCAACCTGGATGAGTTCAACGCAGGCAGTTATACCGAGGCGGTGGCGGCGAAGAACGCGGCGGAACACATCACCATGGTGCTGTACCCGAACGACGCGAGCGAGAACGGCAAGGAGCTGCGCTTGCGCCAGCAGTATTTTTTGGCATCGGCCAGTCTGCAGGACGTGTTGCGGCGCTGGGCGGGCAAGTACGGCGATGATTTTTCCGGTTTTGCCGACAAGAACTGTTTCCAGCTCAACGACACGCACCCGACCTGCGCCGTGCCGGAACTGATGCGGTTGCTGATGGATGAGCATGGCATGAGCTGGGAGGCAGCGTGGGACATCACTACACGTACGCTGGCCTATACCAATCACACACTGTTGCCGGAGGCGTTGGAGCGCTGGCCGGTGAGCATGTTCGGACGTCTGTTGCCGCGCTTGCTCGACATCATCTTCGAGATCAATGCGCGCTTCATGGAGGAGGTTTCATTGCGCTGGCCTGGGGATACTGAGCGTGAGCGTCGCATGTCCATCGTGGAAGAGGGGGGCGTGCCGCAGATCCGCATGGCGTATCTGGCGGTGGTGGCGTGCCACTCCGTGAACGGCGTGGCGGCCTTGCATTCGCAGTTGCTGCAGCAGCATCTGTTCCATGACTTCTTCGAACTGTGGCCGGGCAAGTTCAACAACAAGACCAACGGCGTGACGCCGCGCCGCTGGATGGCGTCGAGCAATCCCCTGTTGAGCAGCTTGCTCGATCAACGCATCGGCGAGAGCTGGCGCACCGATCTGTCGCAACTGAGGGCGCTGGAGAAGTTCGCCGGTGACAAGCAGTTCAGGGGCGAGTGGCGCAAGGTGAAACAGGCGAACAAGCAGCGTCTGGCGGATCTGGTGCTGCAGGATTGTGGCGTGGAGTTCGACGCCGATGCGCTGTTCGACGTGCAGGTGAAACGTATCCACGAATACAAACGTCAATTGCTCAATGTGCTGCATGTCATCCATCTGTATGACCGTATCAAACGCGGCGACACCGCAGACTGGACACCGCGCTGTGTGCTGATCGGCGGCAAGGCAGCTCCCGGCTACGTCATGGCGAAGAACATCATCCGCCTGGTCACGGCGGTGGCTGAGGTCGTCAATCACGATCCGGCTACCAAGGGTCTGTTGCGTCTGGCCTTCCTGCCGGACTATCGCGTGTCCGCGATGGAGGTGATCTGCCCGGCCGCTGACCTGTCGGAGCAGGTTTCCACCGCCGGTAAAGAAGCGTCTGGCACGGGCAACATGAAGTTCATGATGAACGGGGCGATCACCATCGGTACCTTGGACGGTGCCAACATCGAGATTCGCGAAGAAGTGGGCGCTGAGAATTTCTTCCTGTTCGGTTTGAACGCCGATCAGGTGGAAGCGGCGCGCGGGCATTATGATCCGGCAGCCATCGTCGCCGCCGATGCCGATCTGGCACGGGTGGTGCATCTGCTGCAAAGCGGGCATTTCAATCTGTTCGAGCCGGGGTTATTCGAACCTGTCGTGCAATCCATCCTCAATCCGCACGATCCGTGGCTGACCGTGGCGGATTTCCGCGGCTATGTGGACGCACAACGCAGGGTGGCGGTCGCGTACCGCGATCAGGACGGTTGGGCGCGTATGAGCATCCTCAATACTGCGGCCAGCGGCAAATTCTCCAGTGACCGCACCATATTGGACTATAACCGCGACATCTGGCATCTGCCGCATGTCCCTGCCCACGCGGAGTGAGCGGACGGGCGGGCCTTCCCGCCCCGTTTCATGTATCATTCCGTCCGCGATATTCGTTTTGTGAAGCCAGCCTAAATTCAAAGGAAGTGTCAGTATGTCAAATGTAGAGACCCTGAGTGGATTGCAACGCCGTTTGAATGCATCCATCCCCCAGCAACAATTGCGCGGCGAAATGGAAGCGCGGCTGAAACGCATCGGCCGTACGGCCAAGATACATGGCTTCCGTCCGGGCAAAGTCCCGTTCAAAGTGCTGGAGCAACAATACGGCCCGTCCGTGCAGCAGGAAGTGCTGGGCGAGAGCCTGCAGCGTTCTTTTGCAGAAGCCGCCATCGCCAACAAGCTGCAGGTTGCCGGTTATCCCCAGTTCGAGATCAAGACGAACGACCTGAATGCACCGCAGATCGAGTTCAGCGCGACCTTCGAGGTCTATCCGGATGTCGTCATCGGTGACATCTCCGGTGAAAACATGGAGCGCATCTCGTTCACGCTGAGTGATACGGACGAGGAAGACACGCTGAACACGCTGCGCAAGCAGCGCGCCGTGTACAAAAAGACAGATCGTGCCGCGCAGAACGAGGATCAGGTGCGTATCGATTTCTCGGGCAAGCTGGACGGTGTGGTGTTCGAAGGCGGTGAAGCGAAGGATTTCACCGTGGTATTGGGCTCGGGACGCATGTTGCCCGACTTCGAGAAGGCCATCGTTGGCATGCAGGCGGGCGAGATCAAATCTTTTGACATGACTTTCCCCGCGGACTATCACGGCAAGGATGTGGCGGGAAAAACAGTCACCTTCACCATCACCGCACATGCTGTGGAAGCGGCGCAACTGCCGGAGGTGGATGCCGTGTTCGCGAAAGAACTGGGCATGGCGGATGGCGATGTGGGCAAGCTCAGGCAGGAGATACGCGACAACATCGGTCGCGAGGCACAGCGGCGCGCGAAGTCACGCAACAAGGACGGCGCGATGGAGCTGTTGTTGAAGGTCTCGCAACTGGAAGTCCCGAAATCTCTGCTGGAACACGAGGCACAAAACCTGATGCAACAGGCGTTGCAGGACATGGAAGCGCGCGGCATGAAGATCCCGAAGGGGATGCAGTTGCCGGCGGATATGTTCATGGAGCGCGCGACAAAGCGCGTGAAGCTCGGACTGATCCTGGCTGAACTGGTGAAGAAGCATGACCTTGTGGCCAAGCCGGAGCAGGTGAAGGAGATGATACAGGAGCATGCACAGAGCTTCGAGCATCCGGAAGAGGTGGTGCGCTGGTATGCGAAAGATCCGCAGCGTATGGCCGAGATCGAGAACCTGGTGCTGGAAGATAACGTCGTTGCTTGGGTGATGGCGGGTGCCAAGGTGAAAGATCAATCGTTGACGCTGAAAGAACTGATGGGGGGCAATTGAACATGTTGAATGAGGCTCCCGGCAAGTTGATTGAACCGCAGGACATCGGCATGATCCCGATGGTGATCGAGACCAGCGGGCGCGGTGAACGCGCCTATGATATCTATTCGCGTCTGCTCAAGGAGCGTGTGGTATTCCTGGTAGGAGAGGTCAACGACCACACCGCCAACCTGATCGTGGCGCAGATGCTGTTCCTGGAATCGGAGAATCCGGAAAAGGACATCCATCTCTACATCAACTCGCCGGGCGGTTCGATTTCGGCGGGCATGGCGATCTACGACACCATGCAGTTCATCAAACCGCAAGTCTCCACGCTGTGTATCGGCATGGCGGCATCGATGGGCGCATTCCTTTTGCAAGCCGGCGCCAAGGACAAACGGTTTGCGCTGCCCAACTCCACGGTGATGATCCATCAGCCGCTGGGCGGGTTCCGCGGCCAGGCTTCGGACATCGAGATCCATGCCAAATACATCCTGAGTCTGCGTGAACGCCTCTACACCTTGATGGCGTTGCATACCGGGCGTAGTGTGGAAGAGATCGCGCGCGACAGTGAACGCGATAACTTCCTGACGGCCCAGGATGCGGTGAAGTACGGACTGGTGGACCAGGTGCTGGACAAGCGGGTTTAAGTAATTGCTTATGCTGCCGATAATTTCGGAGCGGAGGTGCATATGACGTCGGAAAAGAACAAGGGTGACAAACTGCTGTATTGCTCGTTCTGTGGCAAGAGCCAGCATGAGGTGCGCAAGCTGATCGCGGGGCCGTCTGTGTTCGTGTGCGATGAGTGTATCGCGCTGTGCAACGACATCATCCGCGAAGAGACGCAGGCCACCATCGGCGGCGATAAGGCTGACAAGAATGAATTACCCGTGCCACACGAGATATGCGAGCGGTTGGACGAGTACGTCATCGGCCAGCGTCAGGCCAAGAAGATATTGTCGGTGGCGGTATACAACCACTACAAGCGGTTGAAGAACACGGACAAAGACGGAGTTGAGCTGTCCAAGAGCAATATCCTGCTGGTTGGCCCGACCGGTTCCGGCAAGACCCTGCTGGCGCAGACATTGGCGCGCCTGCTAAATGTACCGTTCGTGATGGCGGATGCGACCACGCTGACCGAGGCAGGTTACGTGGGCGAGGATGTCGAGAACATCATTCAGAAGCTGTTGCAGGCTTGCGACTACGATGTGGAGCGCGCACAGCGTGGCATCGTCTACATCGACGAGATCGACAAGATCTCGCGCAAGTCGGACAATCCTTCCATCACTCGCGATGTGTCGGGCGAAGGCGTGCAGCAGGCGTTGCTCAAGCTCATCGAAGGCACCAAGGCATCGATTCCGCCGCAGGGTGGACGCAAGCACCCCAATACAGAGTTCCTGCAAGTGGATACCACTAATATCCTGTTTATCTGCGGCGGTGCGTTCGACGGGTTGGAGAAGGTGATCCGCAACCGCTCGGAAAAGGCGGGCATCGGGTTCTCTGCCAATCTGGCCAAGCGCGAAGACAACAAGGACATCGGTGCCGTACTGCGCGGCGTAGAGCCGGAAGACCTGATCAAGTTCGGTCTGATCCCGGAGTTCGTTGGACGCCTGCCGGTGGTGGCTGCGCTGGAGGGTTTGGATGAAGCAGCTCTGATCCAGATACTGACCGAACCCAAGAACGCGCTGACCAAGCAGTATCAGAAACTGTTCGCTATGGAAGGTGTGGAGCTCGAATTCCGCGAAGGCGTGCTGAACGTGATTGCCAAAAAAGCATTGGCGCGCAAGGCAGGTGCACGCGGATTGCGCTCCATTCTCGAACAGTCGCTGCTCGACATCATGTTCGACCTGCCCTCGGTCGAGAATGTCAGTAAAGTGGTTCTGGACGAGAACAGCGCTGGCGAGATCAAGCCCATCGTGATGTACGCCGATACGCCCAAGGCCGCTTAATGACGGCCTTGGCGGGGCGGACTTGAAATACCGGCCCCCGACCCCACATCGTTATTGCCCCTTAATCATCCGAGCACCGAAATCATGGCCGAAAACGATCCTATCACTACCAATGCCGACCTGTTCCCGTTGCTGCCCTTGCGCGACGTGGTGGTTTTTCCGCACATGGTCATCCCGCTCTTCGTAGGGCGTGCCAAATCCATCAAGGCGCTGGAAGCGGCGATGGAAGCAGGCAAAAGCATCGTGCTGGTGGCGCAGAAATCCGCCGCCAAGGATGAACCTGCGACTGAGGATATCTATCGCATCGGCAGCATCGCCAACATCCTGCAGATGCTGAAACTGCCCGACGGTACCGTGAAGGTGCTGGTGGAAGGTACGCAACGTGCCAAGGTGTTGCGCATATTCG
>Ga0265314_10000135_pt1 | contig 111369 bp, 88 predicted proteins | sample 4126metaG_FD_203106 | JGI IMG/M metagenome (GOLD analysis project Ga0265314, IMG submission 203106) | Rhizosphere microbial communities from Carex aquatilis grown in University of Washington, Seatle, WA, United States - 4-1-26 metaG | ecosystem: Host-associated > Plants > Roots > Rhizosphere >... | reverse complement strand
GCGAATCTGTCGCGCAATCTCCTGATCGATAATTGCAAATAAATCTGTAACTTGCACGCTACCATTTTGGTGCCATTGCTACGTCCAGTCAGCGGCAAACGAGTTCCCCAGTTTCAATTTCGTCTAACGCTTCGCTCTCAGAGTTGGCTTCTTGGCCGACCGACACCCGAGTCAGAGCACCCGGGGAAGGTGCGAACGAAAACGGCCCGAAGGTAAAATGCTGATAAGCCAACCGGTCCAGTACTCCAGCCAGAAAAATGCTGCTGGGCGAAATCTCACTTTCGAAGAAGTCATACTTCGATTGCCAGAAGTCGATCACTAAATAAAGGTTATTGATGAGGTCGCTCTCGAGAATGCTGCATCCGATGTGACCCGGGATTCCTTTCTTGAGCTCTGCTAATAAGCCTTCCTGGCGCAGCGCCCTTACGACGTGGTCTGCCTTTTCGGGCAGAATCTTGAGCAGGCGAATTGAATAGCAAATCATCGTTACAGTCCTTTCGGTCCGATTTAGGGACCGAGCATTTGGAATTTACGATCGGAAGATGCAGTTTTAGGTGTGGAACTCATGTGGACTGGAGAGCGAGTTATGACGAATGGTGTTAGGCCGCGATAAAGCAGTTTCCCGTTGTCGATTCCCTGCCCTTCCGCAGGCGTCTGGTGTGAGATGCGCAGTTCAATGCAGATTCCATCAGATGTGGTTGGGAAAGTATTTCTGAGCGTTGGCGACAGATTGTGCGGCCTCGATCGGATCGTCATCGAGCGTGACCTGCGTCGCCCAATACCAATCACCGGCGCCAAGTCTTACCTCGAGTCGCCCCGTTGCCGTAAGTGAGATCGTGTGGCGCGTGCCATGGCCGTCAACCAGGCGCTCCAGTTCCGTGAAGAATTTCTGTAAATAGTCGTTTGGGTTCAAAGTCCACCTTTCTTGGATCGCTGCGATGCTCAGCACCGCAGCGAGTCGTAGTGTTCAGAAGGCACCGGAGCAGGTCAGCATTATCGAACAGCAGGCTCGATGTTCGGCCGGTTGCCTCAAAGTGAAATGCGGTCGTTTACTGCCTGGCGAATATCCTGCTTCGTCCCCAGATACAAGACTGCGGTGGATATGTCCTCGTGACCGAGAAGCTTCTGGATTTGCTCAATGTCGCCTCCAGCCTTGCGGCAGAATTTCGCAGAGGATCGCCTCTAATGCCGCATGCGGCATTAGCGTCGCTATGCCGTATACGGGATTATGCCGAATCACCCCCATCGGAGTTGCTAGGATGAGCCTTAGGTCGCGACCCATGCGGCATAATCCCGATACCACGACGACTCCCGCGACGTTCTAGATCATCGCGAACAAACGCAGATTCCGAACTTCTACAGCATCTCCGAAACTCCGATGCTGACCCAACGATAAGCTACTCGAGTTTGAGAGGCCCCGATAATGCCGAATCCGTCACTCTTGAGATCCAGGATCACTCAATATTCCGGGGTCATAAGGTTTCGATTCGGCATAATCCGGCATTCGGCATAGCTGCGAAGATCGTGAGGCCCGAGGTGGCTAATCCCCGCCTCCTTGGCCGCGGTAACAACCGTCTTCCACACGGTCCAAGACGAAATTCGATGATCCAGAATGCGTCCACTCTTGAGGAGCTGCCGGCAAAGAAAGCCTGACCGGATTGTCGCCGCGGCGAGCCACTCATCGAGCGCGGCTTTCGCTGCATGAGGAATCGGAATGGTCCGCACTCGGCCTCGTTTGCCCACGAGATCCGCGATGACCCAGCGGCCTTCGCGCTTCTGAATGTGCCGCATCTCGAGGCGCGCAAGTTCATCGCGACGCAGAGCGCAATATACCAACACACTTAAAATCGTGTAAGTTCGTTTGCCGATCAAAGTTGATCGGTCAGGCACAGCCAGGAGGCGTTTGGCTTCTTTAGGCGTGAGCCAGTTACCAAGCCGCACTCCGCGTTTCGGGACCCCGGGCACGGTAAGGATTCGAGCTGCTTCAGATGAGTCGAGCAAATTGTTGTCGCGCGCTTCAGTGATGAGCTTGCGAATCGCTGAGAGTCGAACGTTGATGGTGGAAGCACTCAGACCATGGTCGATCATCTGCGCACGATATTCCATCAACAGTGCGCGACATACAGAATAGCCCGACTCAGCAGAGAGCGCGAAGAACTGATTGAACGCTGCGATGTACGCACGTTTTGTGTGCTCGGATGTCAGCGAGTTACTGAAGATTCCCCGTAATTCAGCCAACGGATTGGAGCCTGGCGCGGGAAGACATAGAGATAAAGACATTGATACTCCTCAAAGTGCGCAAAGGGTGTTGCTTGATCGGGTGCAATTCAGAGAGTTTGAGAGGAACGATTCGGGAATGAATCAAGGAGAAGACCGAGTGGGATCTTAATGCATGGAGCTACGACGCAGAGAGAGACGTGACCCGTTGCAGGTTGGAAGCGGAAATGATTTCCGCGCACAAGCGGGTATCCCGGCTTGCTCCGTCGATTCCGGCACCAATATATATAGATAGGGCCGTAGAAGGCTGAAATCCGAAACCCCTCTCCACATACATGCCGAGCGTGTTCAGAGCCGGTGGCGGGATCGCTGAGAAATTAATCATCCTCAAAGAAGTCCAGGTCGTCCGGTGCTATCCCACGGGACTTAAGGAACCATGCATACAGAAATATCGGCCAAAGAATAAGCAGTGTCGGCGCGACCAGTAGCGCAAGGAATCTTGTTTCCGGGCGCCAGCGTAGGAAGAAGCAGTTCCGCCGAGGGGCGGAAAGTAGCGTCACGAACAGACCAGTTCCGCATAAGACAAAGCAGATCCCAGCTAATTGTGCGGCGATTGGTAACTCGAGGAATAAATCAAAATCGTTCATCAAATTCCTTTTAGAAAAGGCTCGCTCGACGGATTCAGGCGAGCACGGCTGGAGTTTTAGGGGTGTTCAGCAGCCGCACTTGGGGGAACAGAAATTGAGCCGGGCCGAGATTCGTTCCGGTTCGATCACTTCCTTCGCCTGTACTCGATCGCACCGAAGAAGCCCTGACCGAGAATGGTGTCGGTTTGCTTGATGTAGGAGAAGTTCCCGGTGCATCACCGGGACCACGTGGAGCGGTTGTGCTGACGGCCGAGGTCGCCGCTCTGAACGTTAATTGATCTAGCTGTTCTCCAGAACGATCGCCTTCTAGCCGGGCGATAGAGTCTCCTCATCTGGGTCTTATAGATCGAGATCAAGGTATTCGCATTCTTCGCCGTCAAAATCTTCCCCAAACCTTTCCGCTAAATGAGGATTGGCCGCCAGGTAGGCGCTTCCTTCTTCAATCACTTCGTTGAAGCGTCGAGCTCCTTCGTCGCTCCAAAAGTCGAAAGCTTGCTCGCAGTCCTCCTCAGCCGCGATGTCGTCTGCAAGGTCGTTGTTGTCGTTTTCCATTCGATGAATCCTCTCCGTGGCAGGCATTTCATTGAGCTCGTCCACTTTTCCGATTGTGGGCGAGAAATGACTGCCAGGAGAGCGAATCAGTACTTTCGGGTGTTCTTGACAGGAACATTTTGAATGAATTGCCGCTCGTTTCAGCGGCGGTCGTTTGATTGATAAATGACGAGTGATGCGGTGGACTCGAAGCGTAGGATCACAGCGGTTAATCCCAATGCCCCGGCGATCGGCAGAAGTTTCCTAACGGGAAGCATCACATGACCGCATTCCACCTTGGACAGACAAGTCCGAGTAACGCAACCTGCGGCCCGCGCTGCAAGCTGAGATTGCGTATAGCCACGGCGCAAACGCAAGCTCAGGAGCAGCATGCCGATTGATCGAGCAAGCTGCTCACCGTCCATCGTTCGGGGATTAAGCAGAGAACTGACTTCAAGATTCAGGTAATCGAGCCCAAGCCCGGAATGGCACTTGAGGCATGCGCCATTTCCGGGGAATTGGCGAGTATTACAGCATCGACATGTCACGGTTTCGCGATCACGAATCGAGGGCAAAAATTGAAAAGTAGGCATAACTTTCCTTTGAATATTAGTTAGGCGAAATTGTTGGAGTGCGAGAGATACCAGATAGAAGAGTGGGACACGAAGCGATGGAGTGCTCATCGAGCCGCGGAAAAGACTGCGCTCAGAATGAATCGCGGTCGTCGCTGGCTGCAGGTTAGAGACCGAAACGAAGACAAGATCGCTTCGATTGATCAGTTCGATTGCATTTCTCCGCGCAGCTCAAGTACGGCATCTAGATCGAAATTGCGAGCATCGGGGACACGTGCGAATTTGGATGAGGCGCAGGTGAATATTGATGGTGGAACGTGCAACCTGTAGTTCCCTGCCTGAATCGATTCCGGCGAGTGGACCCGGTATCCTCCAAGCCAAAGCCTGTCGCTCTTCGCGACCGCGTATCCGTACAGTGCCAGTTCGCATTCGACTTCATCGTTGATGGAACCGGGGGGAACATCGGCGTAGCCGTCGTTCCTCTCAGCTGCGGCTATCAGATTGATTACTTTGCGATTCAATTTGTTCCTTTCTGCCGGGTTTCGCCGGCTGGCGAAGACTACGTTTGTGAGCACTCCTTTCTTCTGGAGCAGAGCCCAGGACGCGGGAAGCATTTGGAACTTCTGGCACGTCGGAGAAGGGGGGACGATCCTGACATCTGATAAGAGGAGATTTCCCGGGATCAGAGAATCCGCTCAGAGGCCCAGACTCGCCGGAACGTTCTCGCGGAACAATTCACCCGGGCGGATGTAACGCCGCAAAACGCGACGGGACTTGTGCCGGGTGGTTTTAGCGATGGCGCATTCAGACGATCCGTTCAACGCCGCCTGCGTTGATGAGTTTGTCTTGCATGAGGAAACTCCGGGGATGAACAGCAAAAGACGGCTAGGCCGCGGAACGATAGTGCCGCGGGGAGGAGTTCTTTAATTTGGAATGGAGGGACTTGTGGATGGAAGGAATTGGGCGATGACCGAAACCTAGTGCAGAAACGCGAGGCGGGCATGGGCTGTAAGGAGGAGCTGAACCACCGTCAGCCCACCCATTCCAGATCCATCCATGAGTCCGACCCTGCGCAGGGTAAGGTGTGCGACGCGTGTGCCATATTCTCATCTAAGGACCCGAAACACGCTTATCCGCTACCGCGTTAATCTGTGTTGAGCCGGTGCTTGGGTTTAAAGCACACGTCTAAATCCAGCTGGAAGCCTATCTTTCATCAGGCCAGTACTTCTGGCGCCTAAGATGAGACTAGTGGAAAAAGAACAAACAAAATCGGATCACTTGTTTTGGCAGGGACCAACTCGTTTGATCGCAGGAGAGGTAGAACACGTCATTAACTGTCGCATCTTCCTGAGTTCGCCCGGCGGTCTTCGGATCTACAGTGACAACCCGTTCGGCTTTCGACTTCTAGGGCTGGGCAACAACGGTCTGAAGATCGATCTTCCGGGGCTCACTGAACCGGCCGACGTATTCATTCGAGAGTGGTTCGACAACGATCGAGGGGAGGCAACCCTTTCGTTCCAACTGCGCCGATCACCTATATGGTCGGCTAAATCAGAACAGCTTCACTTTGGTAGAACTGCGATTGTCAATTTCTCTCAATATTGGATGGGGTCACCGAAGAGACTGAGCTTCGAACTCAAGTCGGGCGGATGGACTGCGTGTTTTATTCCCATTTCGGAAGAAACGCTGGTAATGCCCAGGTCAATGCAAAGTGAGAATTATCGCGTCACATATCAAGTGGAATTCTCACGTGGAGATAATTCGGTTTTTACTGTGGCTGCCGCACATAAATTCCTCGAGCACCTCTCGATTTTCTTATCTTTTTGCCAAGGGCAGTGGGTTGCAACTTCCTTAACATCCGCGACCGATGCCGACGGTGCATTGGCGTTGGAACAGTGGGGTACAGGACGTGTGAGTTCATGGCGTGAGCCTTCGGGTTGGCTCGACGAGCATCATGGCGAGTGCATCGTTCAGTTGTACGACAAATTCTGCTCAAAACTGATGGACTCATCATGGAATCGCACGTTGAGTGCAGTCGTGTACTGGATCGCTCGGGCTGACACCAATACCGCGGGCCCAGATGGGGCTTGCATCCTGCTTCAAACTACCTTGGAACGGATCGCATGGCACATTCTTGTAATAGACCGCAAGATTCTGTCTAAGAAACTATTTGAGAAGTTGAGTGCAGCAGATCAGATGCGACAAATGTTGAAGGAGCTCTCAATACCTCCGGCAATCCCTGAAGGGTTGGACGGCCTTAAAGCGCTGGCTGGGCCGAACGGCCTTGATGGTCCAGGAGTTTTCACACTCATTCGAAATCGCCTGGTCCATCCACCAAGAACGGAAGGATCGACGAGCTTGCCTTATTACGAAGCCTATTGCTTGGCCAAGTGGTACGTAGAGCTTTCTGTATTATCGGTGTGTGGATACGTCGGTCGCTACAGCAATTGCACCCTGAAAAGCCGATGGAAGGGGCAGGTCGAATGTGTGCCTTGGGCCTGACAAGTTGAAAGCTAGGACTCGACAGGTGCTGCAGACGTCTGGAACACGTTGGGCGACCCGTGGCTCAACAGCGGCAATTAGGTCGCACTCTTGTTACGGAGTGTGTCTTTACTGCCAAAGTTAGTTGCCGTTTCGAGAAAAAGCAGTTTGACCGGGCAAACGGTTTGATCACCCAGTCAGGGACGTGCGATGAGCGCTATGGGCTGTGGCCAATTGGTGCTATTGCCACCCGCACAGCCAGAGATATTCTAGGTGTCAAGAATTCGCAGTTTTCTCCCACACTAGTTCGTTAAAAAAACGATTCCTCTAGCGGTCCTTGCCAAGGAAGGGAATTTTGGTGGCTTTCTTCCTGATCACTCTCTTTTCGCTCGTGTTGGGTTTGTGGTTGGTATTTGCGCTGTCGTCTGTGTCGCGGATACGCCGGCGGGCAGCCAAGGCGCTGGAGAACTACCGTGCGGCCGTCAATGAATTGAATAGTCACTCATCCTCCTTTGGGGATGCGTTAAATAGAGTCACCGAAAAGTACATCGAAGCGATCCGCATGGCTCGATTGCGCGGGATTTCAGTCGACGAGTTGCGGAACCACAAAAAGGGCCTTCTGCTTCAGCCCTTGAAAGATGCAGGACTGTATTCGCTCGCAGATTTGCGGGTATGGGATGCGAACCGTTTGATGTCAGTTCGCGGTGTCGGACCCACTTCGGCAGTAAACATTGCGTCCGTCCTATCCAGTGTCACCACAGAATCCTGGAACAGGCCGATTCCTCATCCGACCACCCCCTTCCCAACCGAAACGGAACGGTCTGTGATCCATGCCGTCTATCGGGAGCGATGGTTCAAAGACGTCATGGCCGGAAAGCTCAAGAGGTATCAGGAGGGTCTCGAAGAGTACGAGGATCGACTTTCATTGGCTCTTCAGAAGACGAATTTCTATCGCTGGTTAGTATCAATGTTCGATGGATCTATCCTTCAAATCGGAGTCAGTGAGGCAGAGAATCTCAACGAAGAATTGGAAGGCACGCACTCAGCTTCCGGACGTTGCGATGAAGTGACTTCGAATATCGAGCTGTGTGCTCGGACTGCCAACAAGGAAGTTGAGCCACAAACACTCGTCGATGACTTCAATTCAAATCGCGGCTTCTATGAGCGGGTGCTGTTCGAAAAACTGGGAAAACCTGGAAACGCGGATTTGGCCAAGATTGCCTTGAGCAGCAACGAACCAGTGACTATCCCGATTCCCATGCAACCGCCAGCCCCGTCTAGACCTATTCCTAAACCTCCCGTAGCTCCAGTTCAATTCACTTTTCACTCCCCTCAATCGGGTACTTCATTCCAAGGATCGAATTTGTGGGTCCCTGAAGGGAAGGATGTGAAAGTCCACGGCTATACGATTCCTGGAGGAATGGTTTATCTCGGACACGTTGTTTCCAACCAAGCGGGAAGCTGCGTTGACCCCTCTCTCATCGACCCCACACTGCCAATTGCTAACATCGCCAATTGTCACGACGATTTAATGGGTTATTGGCCGAGTTACAGTGCAGTCTCACCGCAGGCCCGAGCAGCCTACCTGCAATGGCTTTCGACAGGAAAGTCCGATCCCGAAGCGGAAATTGGCTACGTGTTTCTCTACTTCTACGGATTGGAAAGAAGATTGTTCTCCTTTTCCTCCCTGGATCCTGGGACTACGCCGGAAGTCGATACAATTCGTAAGGAAATTGAGCGGCTCGCAGGGATATACGGCCGCACAAGCAGCAGCTTCGCCGGATATTCTTCGTCTCTTTTGGATTACCTTGAGGCGAAGAAAACAGCGCATCCAAACCTGGATTCCATTTCCAAGCCCCCGGAACCAAGACGGGGCTACAACTTGCCCCTTCAACTAAGGATCGGCCTTGGCCTTTATGCACAGGCCTGCAGACCCTTGCCATCCGATTGGGCATTTTGTTGTTACGTGTCAAGTTCCCCAACAGCCTTTGACGTGAACGAGGATGAGACCGGGCCTTTGTTCTATGGATTGTTCAACCGCATATATAAAGATACCTTCGGCGAGGGTATTGTTCTCCCATCTACCGGTCCCAAGATTCAGGTATCCCACCACTTCGGGAATCTGACACTCGCTGGGACTAATGCATCCTTGATCCTTCCTGTACCTGATTTGAATGCAGATACGGAGACGATGAATAGTCTCCGTAGGGTTGGAAACTCGGCGGTTGCCACCGTCCGTAAATACAGCGGCCTCTGCCAGGAGTTTCCCAATCAAGAGAAGTCAATTGCAGCAATAGGGCTGCTCCCGCCCGAGATTTGGCCGGCCGACATTCGCGACGCTTACAACAACTTCCGGTCTGGGCCGCCAAAGGTCCTAAAGTTCAACGAGTTGCCAGGGTCCCCTCCGGCCGGTGTGACGCTGGCTCGGAGTCGGCTGGTCCTCTTTACAGAAAGGCTCGCAGCGTTCGGTCTTGGAATTGAACCGGATCCCCGACTAGGGGGACCTATTCCCGGGCTGGATGATCCCATTGCCATCTTTTCCGCCGCAGGCCTGGAAAAGCGAAACACTGTTTCGAAGCATTTCAATGGGGCTGCGCTGCTTCTCCAGCTTGCATCTGTGGTCGCGGCATCCAGTGAGGGATTTTGCGAAGAGGAAGCATCGCTCATCCTTGGCTATCTCAATTCCGCAATGGAGCTACCGACGAACGAGCAACTAAGACTGGCTGCGCGATTAGCGATTTACAGGCAATATCCGCCATCGACCGCGGGAGTAAAGAAACAGATTGCTGCTGTGAATGGCGAAACGCGCGAGGCAATCGGGAACTTCCTAGTGGAAGTAGCGCTTGCTGACGGGACCGTTGACCCAAATGAAGTGAGGACTCTCGAAGAGACCTTCAAGATACTCGGCCTGGAAAGGACTGGTCTGTACAGCAAGATTCATAAGGCCGAAACGAACGTCCCATCTACTTCTGAGACGAATCGCAATGTCAGATTGGATGCCGGTTTAGCAACTCCGGCAAAACCACAAATCCAATTCGACTCGAAGCGGATCGCTGCTCTGCGATCGCAATCAGTTAGAATCGCGGAGATACTTGACAAGGTTTTTGAACGCTCTGAAGAAGCCAACTCTGAGATCCCAGCTGTCGGATCGAGAGACGAAGATGACCAGACACTGCTCGGGCTCGATCCAGAGCACGCAGATCTATTGAGAGCATTGCTTGATAGGCCACGATGGACCCGGGCCGAGGTAGAACAACTGTGCGCAGGGCGGAACTTGATGGTTGATGGAGCGGTTGAGAGAATCAATGATGCTGGTTTTGCGCAGTTCGATGCCGCAGTGATCGAAGGGGATGATCCCATCGACATCAACCAGGACTTACTCATCAAGGAGATCGTATGATGATTCGCCCGAAGGACCGCGATGCGCTGATACAAGCTCTGCGCGCTGGAGTAGTCCCCAAGATGGGGCAGCACCTCATTCAGGTGGGCCGCGCCAACGAGATTGAAAGCATGCTCAGGGATCTTGAACGAATCGCGGTAGGGGGCACAGCCTTTCGTTTAGTAATTGGCGAATATGGAAGCGGCAAAACCTTCTTTCTGAATCTCATCCGCTCGATCGCGCTCGAAAAGAAATTGGTAACCGCCTCAGCTGATCTCAACCCTGATCGACGCCTCCAAGGCAGTAGTGGCCAAGCTCGCTCACTTTACGCAGAGCTTGCCAAGAGCATGTCAACACGGACTAAGCCCGAAGGTGGAGCACTGGCCGGTATCGTCGAGAAGTTCATTTTCACGGCTGAGGGTGAGGCAAAGTCCAAAGGCGTCAGTGTCGACTCTGTCATCCACGACAAGCTCGAACGTCTTTCGGAGATGGTCAACGGCTATGACTTTGCGCATGTCATTGAAGTCTATTGGAAAGCGGCTCGAGACAATAATCAAGACCTCAAGGCAAGCGCCATTCGCTGGTTGCGTGGAGAGTTCACTACAAAGACCGACGCCCGGGCCGCGCTCGGCGTGCGTGCTTTCGTCGACGATGCATCCTTTTACGATCAGATCAAGCTGATGAGTTTGTTTGTACGCCTTTCTGGTTTTACAGGACTGCTTGTTTGCCTCGATGAACTCGTCAATCTCTATAAGCTCTCCAGCCGACAGGCAAGGGAATCCAACTACGAGCAGATCCTTCGTATTCTTAACGATGTTCTACAGGGAAATGTTGAGGGGCTTGGATTTCTGCTCGGCGGGACACCGGAGTTTCTGAACGACACGCGTCGAGGGCTGTACTCCTACAGCGCTCTGCAATCGCGGCTGGCCGAGAACACATTTGCCAAGAGTGCCGGAGTCATTGATTTTAACCATCCCGTCTTGAAGCTTTCCAGTCTTACCCCGGAGGACTTTCTTGTACTTCTTGGCAAGATTCAATTGGCGTTCGTTTACGGAGACGAGTCTCGGGCTTTCATTCCGGAAGAGGGGCAGAAAGCATTCATGAACCACTGCTTCCAGCGTATCGGCGAAGCTTATTTTCGAACTCCGAGGACCACGATTACATCGTGGGTCAACCTTCTCTCTGTCCTGGAGCAGAATTCCAGCTGTGATTGGCAGCAGATGCTTGGCGAGGTGGAAGTCAAGAAGGACCTGGGTGGAAGTGAGGACCTAGCAGTGGACGATTTGGATACGGGCATGCTTGGCGTCGCAGGTGCAGGAGATGACGAATTCACCAGTTTCAAGCTCTGAAGGCAACAGCTTTGATCTGCTCGATCCTCGAATCCAGCACTGGATATGGGCATCGGGTTGGACCGAACTTCGCGAAGCTCAGGACCGTGCGATCCCGCTCATTCTGGACGGAAGCGAAGATTTGATTATCGCTGCATCGACAGCATCGGGGAAAACCGAGGCGGCCTTTCTCCCCATTCTCACTCGAATGGTTGCACCCTCCCCACATCCTCTGCTGGCCATTTACATTTCTCCTCTCAAGGCCCTCATCAATGATCAGTGGCGACGCTTGGAAGAACTGACAGAGAAATTGGAGATTGTCGTCACACCCTGGCACGGAGATATTGGCCAACAGCGCAAAGAGCGTTTTCTGAAGTCACCCCAAGGGTGCCTATTAATCACTCCGGAGTCATTGGAGGCGCTGCTTTGCCGCCGCGGTCATGGTCTTGCCGGACTCCTTTCCAGGCTCGCCTATGTGGTTGTTGATGAACTACACGCTTTTATTGGTACCGAGCGCGGAAAGCAACTCCAATCTCTTCTCCACCGGATCGAAAAGGCTCTCGGACGGCCAGTAATGCGAATCGGACTGTCGGCGACGCTTGGGGACATGGAGGGAGCAGCGGCCTTTCTTCGACCGGACAGCAGTCGCAATGTGAGCATGATTGATAGCAAGGGAGGCGGAAACGAGCTCAAGGTGCTGGTAAAAGGATATCTTGAATCTACTTCAAGCGGCGCCAATGATCCGGAGTCCGCCGGCGTGGCAAAGGCTGCTATCGCCTCAGATTTATTTAGGGTTCTTCGTGGTTCAAGCAACCTGGTGTTCCCTAATGCCCGGAGCGAGGTCGAATACTACGCCGACTCTCTCCGCGACTCTTGCGAGCAAATGGGGTTGCCGAATGAGTTTTGGCCACATCATGGCAATCTCTCCAAGGAGGTTCGTGAGGGCACGGAGGAAGCTCTGAAACAGATCGATCGGCCCGCCACCGCAATCTGCACCTCAACGCTCGAGCTCGGCATCGACATCGGGCCGGTGAAAAGCGTGGTCCAAATTGGGCCTCCACCCTCGGTCGCAAGTCTACGGCAGCGACTCGGACGATCTGGGCGCCGCAAGGGTGAACCCATGATCCTGCGCGCCTACTGCATTGAGGAAGAGTCCGACGACCCTGGTATTTCTGAGTTGCTTCGCGAAAACCTCCTGACCACAACTGCAATGGTGCGCCTGTTAGCCGAGGGATGGTACGAGCCGATCCGAGCCCGCAAGATGCATGCCTCTACCTTGGTCCAACAGTTGCTCTCGACGATCTCTCAATACGGTGGCGCGCACGCACAGAGGCTTTGGGATTTGCTCTGTGTGTCTGGACCCTTCCGTGCGGTGACGTCGGCTCAGTTTGCCTCGTTACTCAGAGAATTGGCGAAAAGGGAGATCGTTTTCCAAGACCATACCGGCCTTCTGTTTCTCGCCCCAGCCGGCGAGCGAATGACAGAGCACTACACATTCTATGCGGCTTTCGCAACCGAAGAAGAGTACAGCATTGTATCCGGTAACCAGACTCTTGGTTCGATGCCGATTACGAGGCCGCTTTCGCCGGATTCCTATTTGATTTTTGCGGGCAGGCGTTGGCAGGTTGTTTCGATCTCGTCGAATGAAAAGGTGGTCGAGGTCAAACCCGCTGCTGGCGGAACCGTACCGAAATTCAACGGCACAATGGGAGCCGACACTCATGACAGGGTGCGAGAAGAGATGCGTAAAATCCTTCGTTCAAGTCTTGCGGTCCCATTCCTTGACGCAAAAGGGCAGGAACTTCTTGCGGGAGCTCGCGGAAACTACTGTCGCATGGGGCTTGATCACAAATGGATCCTCCAGAGTGGCGGCGAGGTTCAGATCATGCTTTGGTGCGGGGACGTAATCAAAGACACTCTCGCACTCATGCTTCAGCAAAGAGGCAATCGTTTGGCCTATGAAGGAGGCCTTTCAATTCCCGTCAAAGGAGCCACTGCTGAGTCGGTCCGGGAACACCTGAAGGAACTTGCTGATGGTCCAGCGATCAGCCCACTCGAACTGGCCTCCTCCGTGCAGAACAAAATCGGCGAGAAATGGGATGGATTGCTTCCCGTGGAACTTTTGGATGCGAGCTTTGCATCCGCGAAGCTCGACGTTGGAGGAGTTCAGAGCGTACTGAGGACCCGCTTCAATGAAGAATGATCCCTTGTGAGTTCAAATGCAGAAATCGAAAGGCTCCGGCCGTGCCGCCGGAGGCTTCAAGTTAATTCGGATTCAAATCGATCACATCCAGAGAATCCTGTAGAGCTGACTGTGCTAACTCCAGAATGCGCGAATGGTGTGTGAAAAGAATCGGCTGTATCTGGGATGAAGTTGCTGCGAGCGCCTGAAGTCCTTTCAATGCTCTCTTGTCATCCCAGGTGGTGAGCAGGTCATCGCCGATAAATGGTACTGCTTCGACTTTCGATGCGTACTCCTCGAGATAGGCGAGACGCAGCGACAGATATAACTGGTCTCTGGTGCCCTTGCTTAGCCCTTCGATAGAGACGGAACGCCCGGATTCGCGCTTTGCCACGAGCCTCGGGTTGTCTTTGTCATCGAACTCTTCTTCAACTCCAATGAAGCTACCTCCTGACAGGACCTGAAAGAGCTCTCCTGCACGATGCATGAGCGGGTTCTGGTTTTGGGTGCGATGCTCTTCGATAGCACGGGATAAGAGAAGTTGGCCGAAGCGATAGACTGCCCACTCCCGCGCATTGGCGAGCATTTCGGCCTCGGCATTTTTGGATTGCTGGGCTGCAGACTCTGCGCCAATTCCACCTGATACGGTCTCCAGACGAGCCGTAAGCTCCTTCCATTTCGCATAGGTCTCATTAATCTCGTCGGCAAGATGCTGCTCTTCATCCTTCATTGCTACTAACCGGCCTGCAGCTTCGTCTTCGATAAAGCCTTCAAGGCGAGTACGTAGCTTCTCTTCCGCTTCACCCTGAGCCAAGGCCGCCAAGGACTCTCTTCGTTGTCGAATCCGATCGCGAATCTCCTGCCGCTCTTCAATCTGCTCAACTTGCGCAGCAGGCGGGTCCCCAGCAGGCAAATCAACGCAGAATTGATCGAATGCGGCATTTGCTTCCTCCAAGTTTCGGGCTGCCTGTTGTTTGCGAAGCCCACAGCCCTTCAAGTGAGACTTGATTTGTACTAAAGCAGCATCGGAAGCCTGAACGGTTTTTAGCTCCTTATTGAGTAGGCGAATCGTTCCTTCTCTAGGCAACTGTGCATCGAGTTCCCGCCCGAGTGATTTGAAGACAACGTCTACTCGAGCCTCAAATGCATGCATGTCCCTTTCGATGCCTTCGATTCTCCGCTGGCGCGCCTTTTGCTCTTTGAGGAGCTGCGGAAATTCATCCCAAGCTGCCAAGGATGCCTCCACTTCATCAATGCTTGTATCTTCGGAGGCGTGAAAGTCGTTCATTACCGCGATCCAGCTCAGCCGCCATTCCGCCTGCTTGTGCTCCTGTACCGTTCGCCCTGTCTGCGCCATCAAGGTTCGTTGCTTTGCACCGGCGATGAGTGTACGGACACGAGCCAACGACGCGTCCTTCTCTTCGAGCTGACGCAGAGTGTTCTCAACTGCAGAGAATGCTGCTTCGTCGGAGAGCTTCGCGATGCCGGTTATGCCGAGGGAGGCCGCAAGCTCCTCCAACGTCCCCCGACTCTTCTTGATCGAGGTCGTGAGTCCTTCAAATTCCAGGCACTTGCTCCGCAGTTCAGCTCGGTCCTTGAGGAGTGCTTGGATATTCACGAGCCAACGGGACATCTCTCGCGGGCTGTTCGGTGTGATGTCGGCCTTTTGCCAGAGTGCAGTCCATTCTTTCTTTGTCTCCGCGACGGCGCGTCGGAGGCCTTCGGAGTCTTCCTGAATCCCTGCTAGGATCGCTTCGGCCTCTTCCAATTGCGATGAGAGCGCCGCCAATTCAGCTACTTTTTCGGCGTCGCTGACGGCGGAGTCAGCCAACCGGTCAGCATCCGAAGTTGATCGCTCGAATCTGATCACGCTTTCCGGTAACTCCTCAGCCGGTAGGGCTTTGGTGGGATGCAATAAGGTCGACCGTAGCGGCATCCACCACGTTTCTCGCACTTGCCTAGCTTGAGCAATTTGCTCGGGTGATCCAAGGACAGCGCCGGTCGTAATCGATGCAATCCGGCGTTTGAGTGTGGTGATATTGCTCGAGGCCGTCTTCTCTTGGGTGTCAAGGGCGCGCCCAGACGCAACATGTTCATCAAATCGATTGGCGAACCCCTCGACAGTTGCGGCAGCAGGCAGGGATGCGACAGCAAGGGCATCCAAGTCACCGATGGCTGGCGACACCCGTGACTTGGCCTCAGCTAAAGCATTCTCGAGATTTGAATTCGCGAGTTCAAGACGCCTCAGCTCTGGCAGACGGCTGAAAGTCGGTCGAATGGCCTCCAAGGTCCGGCGATAGCTCGAAATATCAATATTTGGATCTTCCGAGGTTTGCTCAGGCTCGAGCTTGTCTAGTTCCTCACGCACGCTCTGGATGGTGCGGTCTTTCTCTTCGAGATCCGACACAAGCTGTCGACCTGTCTGGGCAAGTGCTCGGATCCGCGCGACCAGACTGTCCGTGGGCTGCATGGATGACAATGCGTCCGCGTCCTTGATCCCCAGCCTGCGGGCAACATTTGAGAGGTCCTGACCATATCCTCGGAATTCATCCCGCACCCGAGGAAGGTCTCTTGTTTGACTCGCGTAATTGCCAGTCAGGCCAAACAGTTGCTCAATCTCATCCGCGTGCACGAGGAGGCCGGAATCGATTGAATACTCATTTCCTCGAGTTGTCAGCTCTATTTCTTCGTTTGTGCGCTCCTCTAGTGCGCGCTCCATCTCACTGACTTTTGTTTGAGCATCTCGAAAAGCCTGGATGCGTAACCGATCCCATGAAGGAAGTTCCGACATTTCATCCAAGGAACTTACATCTAGATCGATTAGCCGCAACAGCGGGGCAATATCCTTGTCGCGTTGCAGCTGCTCGCGCTCCGTAACAAGCGAGTTCCTTTTCTCCCGCAAATCCTCCAACTTTTCCTTGGATTCCTCGATGCCTTTACGCAGCTCTCGAAGGTCGCGCTCCTTCAGTTCCAGCCTGCGCAGATCATCCTTTGCTGACTCAAACCTAGCGAGAGCTTGATAGAAGAGACGGTCTCGGGACCGGCGAGGTGCGAAGATTCGGTCGCTCTTTTCGGCAAGCGCCTTTTGCAACTCAGCCAAACCGCGTACGCCGGCTGCTGCGGCGAAAAGACTGACTCCAGAATCGCCACCGGATGTCAGCATTTCGGCTGCACCTTCTCGAAGCGATTCCGCGTTCATGCCGAATGCGTTTGAAAAAACGCTTCTGGTTAGCCCGCGAAGAAAACGGTCAATGGAGTCTTCGGCAATCGGTTTGCCATTGACGTCAAGCAATGTGTTCTTTGTTCCCTTTCTCCGCTTGAAGGAAAACTCCTGCCCGTCATCGGCGACGATAGTCCCACCAAGGCTCAGCTGACCCGGATGCTGAAAGTCGTAGGCTGTTCGGCTTTCAATTCCGAACAACAAGTCGGTAATCGCGGAGAGCGAGGTGCTTTTGCCGGCCTCGTTTTCGCCAAAGACCAGGTGCAGGGATGCTCCTGGGCGAAAGACAAGTTCCTTGTCTGTGAAACATCCATATCGTTCGAGGTTGAGGGAAAGTAATCTCATGATCTAGCGGCCCTCCATTCCTGCACCCGACAAAAGCTCGAATGCATCGTTTAGAAGGTCGCGGACCGTTTGCTCGCCCGAGAGCTCTTCCGCGAGCGCGGCCGTTGGCATCTTCGAGACGATCGTGTGAAGTTCTGATTTTGCTTCGTCGAGCAGTTCGGGCGAGGTAAGGATGTGGGACAGCATCGCGGACAGATCAATTCCGACCGCATTTGCTTCGATGCCATGCACGGTTGTCGGCTCATTCGTCAACAGGCGAACATCTTCCAGCCAGATATCTTCTCTCGACTGATCAGCCGCAGCCCTCAGTTCGTCTCTCAGACGGCCGCGATCCTCGTGCAATTGCTTGTGAAGAGGAGTAGTACCGCAGACCGTAATGCGACAGATCAACGGCAGCTGGGGAGAGAGGCTGATTTCATTTGCGATCGTTCCACGGTAGAGGTCAAATGCTTGGTCAGCCGTCGTGATATCGGAGAGATCAACCGTGAGCGATGCCCAGCGCACTTGGCTAACGCAAAGGTGTCTAAAGGACGAAACCTCGTTGTCCTCGACCTCGACAAGGACTGCTCCCTTGTCCCCACACTCGCGGACGTCCCGTCCTTGAAGATTGCCGGCATAGAGAATGTGCGGATGTTCATTCAGGACCTCGAAGGAATGGACATGGCCCAGCGCCCAATACTGATAGCCACGCTGCACAAGTTCTTGAAGCGAGCATGGGGCGTAGTTGTCGTGTCCGGGGCGATTGTCGCAGGAAGTGTGCAGGACGCCGACGTTAAACCAACCCGGCCTGGCAGCGGGATACTCGGCGGCAAGGTTTGTCGTGACCGCCCGCGTTGAGAAACTTTGCCCGTGCAGTACGACCTTAATATCCGGCAGCTCGAGACTCTGAACCTTATTGTGGTCAAATGTCTTGACCGCTTTCGGTGGCCGGACAGCCTTCGTAATGACGCTTTCGGCGTCATGATTCCCGCGCACCAGGAAGACCGGGATGCCCGCTCTTTCGAGACGCGACATCTGACGATGAAAAAAAAGACCGATCGTTGTGTCTTTCCAGTCGCCATCGTAGACGTCGCCAGAGATTACAAAGAAGGCGACCTTGAGTTCGATCGTTTGCGTGACAAGGTCGTCGAGAGCATCGCGGCTAGCGGAGGTCATCAGGTCTGCAAGTTTGGGGTCTTCTGTTCTGAGTCCTACGAACGGGCTTCCCAGGTGCAGATCTGCAGAGTGGATAAAGGAGAATTTCATTGTTGACAGCTTTCCTTCAATCTTGACAGATGTCGGCCTCGCGAGGAGGTGGAATTCGGGTGAATTGTAGCACGGACGTAATTCGCGAACTATTCACGGGCTGCGGCCTGGGAAGTTGAATAAATGCGGCAATCATAAACCTGCGTCGTTGTCACCGCGCGGTGCGCAAGAATGCTCTGCACAAGCAGGACGTCCACACCGGTTTCGAGCAGGCGGGTTGCAAGAGCTCGGCGATGATCGTGAGGGCACAGCTTTGCTATTCCGGCGGCATGCGCCCGCCGAGCGACGACGCGAGCGATCGCCTCGGTCGAAAGCCGTAGCGGCCGAAGAGCCCCTGAGCGATGAATAGGGAAGAACAAGGAATTGAACGCCCGGCGAAATGGCCCCCTTTGACTTGGTATGGTCTATTGAGCGATGGGGATTGGCTCTGCCTCGGCAAATACTGTGATGAGCTCGCCCGAGCCTGCTGAGCGCCTCGCGTGGGCGATGACGCTTTCACAAAGGGTTTTCATGCTTGTAGATTGTGCGCTTCTATTCCATGCTTCTAGTACTACATACGCAATGAACAAGCTGTTTTTCCCCATATCGCCGCTATAGTTCTCGTGTTCTTTCCGGACAGCTTCTTCGCACTTTCCCCACAATTCTCGGCCAATTTCGTTTCTAACGACATCACCGATCTTCGTAGGCCAAACTGTGAGCGCCGAATGGCTGCAGATATTCTCAGGGAATGGATCTGGATTTGATATGCCCATGAGCTTCATGAGTGTGCAATTTTCACGTTCGTGCTGCTGCCGTTTCCCTGTCCGCTTTTCGGGCGTGTCGGGCGCAGTGTCACCGTCGGCATCGAAGATTACAAAGCAGGGCAGGCTCAAGGCACTGCAAATCGCGACAGCCTGAATGAGATGATTCTTGCCTTGACATTGAACAAAGTGCCCTCCCAGTGACCGGAACTCGTCCATGTATCCCATCAGCTCCATGTAGGTGGTGATGATCGCAATATCTTCTAACCCCTCGACCAATACGGGCACCTGCGCGAAGAACAATTCGTTCATCTGCCCCTGCATCTCTTGTTCAATCTTCGCCTCCATTCCACCTACACGGACCGAGGGCTTGCCGTCGGCTGCGGAGATGATCTGCGCAACTTGATCGAAGCCACTTTGCTCTACCACAGCCACTCCGGTGGCACCCTTTTGAACGACACGAATAGCTTCAAATCCTCTTCCAGATACGAAACATGGGCTATGCGTGCAAACGCAGACCTGCGCGTGTTCTTTACTCAGACGTTCAAGTACGCTGGCCATATATCGTGCCTGCGGGGGATGTTGATAAAGCTCAGGTTCTTCACAACCCAGAATCAACAACGGACCTGTCGTGGAATGCTCGGCCAACTCTTCGAGCAAAGCGAAGATGAAAGAACGCTGAAGACCATGGCCAAATCTTGCGAGATCACCGGCGAATGCGCCTTCCTTGGCCTTCATTTCAGCCACAGGAGACGTGACTGTAACAACATTACTTGTCTGCGCCCACGAGAGATTGACGGATGCATTGGGGTGAGCCCATCGTTGAAATCGCTTGTTCAGCGACTCGGAGACCTGTTCAAGTGGCGCTATATTCTCGCTCAGAAGTTCACTATATTTTGCGGATGCTTCAGCTTTGATCTCTCCGATGCGACCGTCCAGTTTCAGTTGCGAGTACACCCGGCGCTGTAGCAACCGAGAAAGTGCTGATGTCTTTGATTGTTCTTGCGCCGCTGTCGCGTCTTTTACTGCAGGGATGTAGACCCACTGCAAGTATTTCTCTAGCCTATTCACCCCGCGCGAGACACCATAGAATTGGTCTTCACTCGGAATTTCGACACACTGATTAAGATGATCTGCCTCATAGGCATTTAGCGCGCTCGCCATTTGTGCCTTTACCTTTTCATCTGGCAGATCTGTGAACTTCACTCTGAGTTCCTGATAGGTCTTCTTGAGAACATCGATCTTTGCGCCTGCTTTGTCTTGCTCGAAGTATCTTCTGAAGTCCTCTATGCCCATGCGGCTCCCAAATTGTTTCACTTCGGCAATGCCGCCTTGCCATTCTGCTACTGCAGAAATACTGAGTTCTCCGCCACGGTAGTACGCTGCGAAGTCCTTCTGTGCCTCATCCTCAAGTCCAACGAATGTCGCGGTGATACGGACAGGCTTCGTAGTATCCCCGGCATGGAAATCCTCCTCGCAAAGGTGAATGAGATCTGTCGCTGCGTCAACCGTTTCTCGGAAGAAGATATTGAGCGCGGTCAAAATTGTTGATTTGCCGGCGCCATTTCGACCAACGAAGCAGGTGTAGTCGTCAAATTTAATCGTTTCGTCTTCAAAAGAGCGAAAGTTCTCAATGCGAACTTGGTTAAGTTTCATAGATGTTCGAGGTCTCTCTCTGAATTATGCCCCCTCTCCGACATCACGCAACGGTTATCCTGCGAACCTCCGTGGCATCAGATGGCACTTAAGTACCAATAGGTCTCCAAAGAGCGACGCGCCGCAGACATTCGCCAAATCCAATGCTTAATAAGGTACGGCCTGAGCGCAAGGTCCTTTCTTCGGCTCACTTCTGCAGCTAAGCTGTACTATTGAAATCGTGCTGGAAAATGAACGCTTATGATTAATTACCGCCAAAAAACGCTCCTCGGGCTGCTTAGTGCATTCGGCGGGTATTTGTGCAGCACTGACTTCCAGAAATACCTGTTCCTGTTTACGCAGGAGTTTGAGCAGGAACCGTCCTTTGAATTCGTGCCTTATCGATTTGGCAGCTTTTCATTTCAGTCTTATGCCGACAAGCGCCGCCTCGTCGAGATCGGCGCTTTGGCCGATGCTGAGGACTGGCAATTACAGCAAAGTTTTTCGACGGGAGGCTTGTTAGACGAAGCGGCATTTGGCCGCTGCTATGCCAAATACTCGCACCTGCATGGCACGAAGCTTCTGCAGGACGTGTATCGCCGGTATCCTTACTACGCCATCAAGAGCGAACGTGCCGCGAAGATCATGAATGATCGAGAAATGAGCGCGATTACAGCTGCGCACCCCGCTGGCGCCGCCCCTTGCTTTTTTACCATCGGCTACGAGGGATCCTCTCTTGATGGCTACTTGAATTGCCTCATCAAGAATAACGTCAAGACGCTCGTAGACGTGCGACGCAATCCCCTAAGCCGCAAGTATGGTTTCTCCAAGAAGACCCTCTCAGATACTGTCAAAAAGCTCGGAATCGGCTATGTGCATATCCCAGAGCTTGGGATCGCGTCGGAGAGACGGCAGGAGTTGAATACCCACGCCGATTACGACCGACTGTTCAATTCTTACGAAAGACAGGAATTGAAGCAGAACGGATGGGCGCTGCAGGACCTGTTCAACATCTTCCTCAGAGACAGACGCGTTGCGATCACCTGTTTCGAGGCAAATGTCTGCATGTGTCACCGGGGGCGGGTTGCGAAAGCAATGTCCGCGTTCCCAGACTGGAAGTACGACATTCAGCACCTCTGAAGTTCACTGAAAAGAATGGCGAAAGAGAAAGTCCTGATCACCGTTAAAACCTATCCCACCATCTCCGAAAAATACAAGGAGCTGGCCTGTACCGCGGGTTTTCGTGAGGATGGCTCCTGGATTCGCCTTTATCCCATTCCTTTCCGGCTGCTCGATCAAGAGCATCAATACAAGAAATACCAATGGGTGGAGGTAGACATCGCCCGCAACAAGGGAGATCAGCGACCCGAAAGTCACCGTGTTCTTAGCACGAGTGAGATCAGACTCCTGGACGAAGTCGGCACCGATCGTGAATGGGAGGAACGTCGGAAGCTGGTTCTCGACAACCAGAAAATCTACACCAACCTAAAAGAGATCATTGGTCTCGCGCACGGCAACAAGGTTTCGCTTGTCGTGTTCAGGGCAGCCGAGGTCCTGGAATTCGTTGTAGAGGCCACTGAGCCCGAATGGCCGCACGAAAAAATCACCGGGATCCTGAACAGAATGAAACAAGGGCATCTTTTTGAGGATCAGAGCCTCGAAGATTTCAGGATCATGCCGAAGCTCCCATACAAATTCTCGTACCGCTTCCGGGATGATGCTGGAGGCGAGAGCAAACTGATGATCGAGGATTGGGAGATCGGCCAGTTGTACTGGAACTGCGAAAAACGTTACGGCAAGAATCGGGCCGTTCAAAAGGTACGTCAGAAGTATATGGACGACTTTGTCAAAACCAAAGACCTGTATCTGTTCCTGGGCACAACCTACGAATGGCACGTACGTAAAGCAAGAAATCCCTTCGTCATCATTGGCACATTCCATCCACCGCACATAACGCAGAACAGTCTGTTTTAGGGTACTTGGATTCACAGAATTTCGTGGAAAGGTGCCGGCTTGCCTTCGAACTGCTCTTTCGAGTGGTTCTATGCCAGAGCCTCAGTTTGAGTGTCAGAAAGGTGTCTGGCGTCAACTACTCTTTCCGGTCGACCGGTACTTCTAATTGTCGCCCGTCAGAAAGGTCTGTAATCTGAAGTCGGCATCGCAAGTGGAATCCGACAATCTGTTCGCTGGAATCGGTCGCAGTCGCAATCGGCGTTTTCGGGGAGTAATCCGGAAAAGCGAACGTAACCTGCTATCACTGAGTGCATTGCCTGTATACGCCAATTGAAACCGGCTAGTTGGATCGCTCAACACAAGCCGGTATTGATCCGAACACTATCGAGGCCTCCGCCATCTGCTGCCCCCAGGTGCGAGGGGTAGGGACAGGGAATACCCACGGTTGATTCATGTGCTCCAGGAATTGTGGCACGCGTCACACGGAGATCTGCAAACTCTCCAACTGATCAAAGATCAACAATTTGATCTTCTCGCTCATTTCTTCCCCAGCGAATTGCATCGGAACGGGATTTCGGAAGACGATATAACCTTGCAGATCGAACGTCGAATGAAGTCCGAGCCGGGGAGCGATGAGCGCCTTGTTCTTCTCCATGACGGCGATTCGATCGAGATGTTTGCGAAGAAGGTCACGTGAACCATTGGGTTTTATAACTCCTCGGAAGTCGCTCAACTGCTCCGCTACCTCACCGAGGGTCTTATGGAAATGGAGGTCTTTGCATTCAATCGCGAGGACTCGCCCAGTCTTAGGATCCCAAGCCAAGGCGTCGACATCTCCGTAATCTCGGTCAAGAGACAAACCGAGGAGCTTCGTGATCTTATAGTCCGGCTCACACCTCCAACCGAATTCCTCCAACTTCGAAGCGACCTCCCTGTTGAAGCCTGTTCGCTCGACATTGTTCGAGTGCCCCATCCACCTCCGCATTTCCATTGATGCGACTTGCCAGTTGGGAGTTTCACCGTCATGAAAAGAGCGCAACAGAATATAGAGGGCTTCACGAACCAGAGCCGGAGCGACAAGAATCCTTGGGTCGTGCTCATCTTCTAGTTGAATCAATGGTCTGCGCACCAATGAAAGGCGGCGGCGGAATCTCCAGGGATGCCAGTCCTTATCCCGAAATCCGGCTGGAGCCGACATCCAACGCGCTCGAATCGGCAGCGTAAGTAAATCGATTGTCATCGCGACGTTTTCTGGCGGAACGCCCGCCAGATCCGCAAGAATGGTAAGAAGTTCGGACTTACGGCGCTCAAACCACAGAGAGTCGAGCTTAACACCGATGCTCTCAAGTTCATCAATGAACCGTCTGAGAATGTCGACCGAGACGCCGTACTCTTTTTCCCATGCGTGCAAGAAACGCGCCTCAATGATCTCCGCTACCGAAGGCACCACTGGAGGTTCGGCATATGCGCGCTCATAAGCCTCGACTGCCCGACGAACTTCACGCTCTCCCCCGCGCTGTACGAAAGGGTCATAAATCGTATGCATGAAAGTATGGTCGATGTGAATGTCGCCGAGTGGCGTAATCTTTACTCGCGGCTCGATCGCACCCCAGTGAACTGCGTCGGACCAGCCTCCAACATGAAATACGAAAATGGCCTTCGCCATCGCGCGAGAAAGATCGAGTTCACCTGGAATCGCTCCCCCTTCGACTGGACACTCGCAAAGTGCCGCTTCAATCAGAATCCGTGAAGCGACCGAACATGCATTCATCTGAGCAACGTGTTCAGCGATCACGTCAACTGCACTCTCGCCGTGGAGACCAATTACGGCATGTGCTGTTCGACGCCACCACTCCCGGTTTATGGCTGCTGATTCGTGGTTCCCAAGCACCAATTCGATAAACTTGCGCCGGTCGAATGATCTGAGAAATGCGCAGAGTTCCTCGAGTACGTATTGGCAAGCGCGGTTCAGGAAAGCTGTACATTCGTTCATTCCCTTTACCTCACTGCCCACACCTTGCCGCACCCGGAACGCAAGCCCGATTCTTGACATCGCGTCGTCCATCAGATGGATGGTCACTGGTTTCCCGGGTGCTCGCCGAATCATATCGCGAAAATTCTGTGCCTGAATGAGATGTCGACCGCGAGCATGAGGAGAAGGACATATCTTTTTCACAATTTCCGATGCCCTTGCAGCCTCTAGCGGAGTTCTGGCGAGTTCCGAGGTTCCATAGGCGAGCGCTTCGACAAGTCGTCGCTCAGCGATGTTCTCGGAGCTGCCCAGCGCACTGTCAAAAGCATCACCGATTCTGATGGTGATGACTCCGCGCGTATGGTCGACAGATGTTTCGAAGGCTGCTCTTAGCTCTGCATCGGATGGGACAGCCATTCGTTCGGTTGTGACCCCGATAATTCTCTGAAAATGAAGCTTAAAGGTGACTACTGTGGGAAGCAGGTCCGCAAAAGCCTCCTCGAGAACTGGAGCCGCTCTTTGCAGCCAGCCGTACAACATCCGCCAATGTTCGAAGATGTCGTGCGTTTGCGCGTTGTTCTCGTACTGAATCTCCGCCCACCAAAATCGCTTTGCGGTGATGTACACGGCCTTCAGCTGGCCGTCATGAAGAGCGTGCTCGTCGATATAAAGGGGAGCGTCCTCGTCGTCTTTAAAGGTCGAATCTCCGATCCGTCGTACCTGTCTGAAAGCATTGTTTTCATCCAAAGCTGCGACAGCATGGTGCTTCGCTTGCACGGACCTGCGCAAATCGAGAAGTGCATTCTGCTGTACAAAGATGAGCCTCTTAGAACTCGCATCTCTGAAGCTCTCAGGAATCTCTCCGTGCGGAACGAGATGCCCCTTCAGATCATTTGCCCAGGCAAGCAGGTTCAACAGGCCGTTCGAATTCGAGAGAGAAATCCCCGTGGCGTCGATCGCTGCTTTCGAATCAAGGATTCTCCAGACGTCGAGTGCGCTGAAATCTTCCATCCATGCCATTGTGAGGGCATCAGGAACCGAAATGTATTGGATCCTCCAATCCTTGGGTGGTCTCTCACCCGCGAAAATAGACGCTCTTCCCAGGCCACAATCGATCACCAATGCGACGCCTTCTCGGAACCCGATCTGCCGCGCCGCGATCTCTGAAGCTTTGACGACCTGCTCCATTGCCCGATGGGATAGTTCCATCGCAGCAGGAGAAACCTCTATGAACCCTGTGAGTTCAAGGTCTTCGAGAGGTTCATGTAGAAGAATCACATTAAGAAATCTTCCGGGGTCGACCTCGTGCAGCACGGACTGGACATACCGGTCCCCCGGAGCCTGGAGATCAGCGCGAATCGCGTGAGTCGGCGGAATCAGCCGCGCCGAAGCCAACAGCTCCCAGTATCCTCGCGCCAGTTCTAGCTCAAACTTTGCCGTCACGCCAAGAGAAGCGGACATCTCAAGGATGTATCGGGTCACAGCAGGTCCCACGGCTGTTGGCAGAGCCAGGCAGATCAGATCGCCGAATTGAAGCACCGGGTATCGTTCCAACGAGGTATGACCTAACGATTGGCCCAACAATTCACTTCCAGGCATCTTGAATGAAAATGGTTGGAGATCGTCGAGGCTAATGCGCCTGACTTCTGGATCATTTGCACTAAAGAGCACCCATTGAGGCATCGAAACGAGCGTCTCGGCAATCTCTTTCGGAAGATCTGCGTGGGGCACGATATCGCCTACGATGAATGGTAAAACGCCAGCTCGTTGGGCAACAGCATCCGACAGCGTAAGCAAAGCGAAGACCGAGCGACGGAAGCTCGCGAACGGCTCTTCCTCCGGCATCTCATCAATCACGTCTAGGACACGTTGGAGGTAGAATCCGTTAGACTCGCGTAGGCCTTCGAACACTATGAAGTTCCCTAGACGGCAATGAACAGACGTACTGAAAAGGTCTTCGGCGGGGTCCTCTAGACGGCCGCAGATCCCATCTCCCAGAGACGTGAACGCATTTTGAATGAGAGCCGGCGAAGGATTCTGTCGATCAAGGGCGTGTGCCATCGAGATGTGAAGCAATGCTTCGAGACGATAAGCATTCGCTTGAAGCGATGGCGAAGCGAGCATCGATCCGACCGTGGCTACGAGGGTCACTCGGTCCATCTTCGCGAGTTCGGCGACAATCGTCTGCTGCTCGTCCGCGATATCAGCGACGGTCACATTCGATGCGGAGAACATTTCGTGCAATGCGATGAGCTCTTCGGGTTCCATCAATAGACAGGGTAGTACTCTTTGATTGATCGCTGCAGCGCAAAATTGGCTTCGGCTTTAGAAATCACGAACCATTGTCATCTGAAACTCCTCGCTCGCGCCGTCGACGGCATTACCAAGTTGGAATAACCGCTTCTATCAGAAGTTCCATGGTGACGTGAAATCGCCGAGTCGCTCGTCGACGGAAGACTAGTCCTGACTAGTCGTCAAATGTCGTGGAAAACTATGGCCGAGGTGAGGATCTACTTTGGGCGTCGCCATCGGCGTTTATGGGGACCAATCCTCAAAGCACAGCCCAACTCACTGCGGATGAGTGCGTTGTCCTGTGGCTACAGTTGTCTGGATCGCCGCTAGCTCGCGATGAACTCCGCTGTCTTCAGCTTCAGCAGGATGTGAATCTTCGCTCGGCTATTTCTTCATCTTCATGGCCGAAGGATCCCAGGTCGTAACCTGCGCGACGAGAAGTCCGTCGCGGGTTTCGAAGGCTTCCGATCCGCGGTAGGGTTCGGCCAAAAACGGGGCGTCGGCGCGCCAAACTACATTGACGGTGTTCCCGACGACAATGGTCTGCTCGGGCGTGAGTTTGATGCCACACACTCCGCCGGCAGAGCGAGGCTGAAGAGCTTTGCTGAACATCTGACCGATCGCTTCACGGCCCTTCACGACCGCGCCGTCCTTCGAGAGAAAGGCCATGTCATCGTCGTATTGAGCCATCAAACGCTTCCAGTCGCATGTGTTGAATGCGGCAAAATGCTCGCTGAGGATCTTCTGAAGTGTTGGCAGAGGTTTCTTGGGAGGCAGAGTCTGAGCGGCCGCCGAGGGCGCTGCCAGCGCCGGTATGAAACCTATCAGTAGGACCGCACCACCCGCCACACGCTTCCATCGGTCAATCGTCCTCATGAACCCTCCTCGAATCGTTTGTGCGCTGTGCGGTCCACAGACCCGCACACGCCTGTTTATGCTAACAAGCGCCTTATAACAGATCAACCAAACGAAGGTGAACGGGAGCAAGGGCATCCTGATTCGCGAGCTTCTCTGAGGCTTCTGCCTCGGGTCACTGCCGCTGTGCGCGTTTGAAATCGCGAATGCACTTATCGACATAGAATTAGTACCCGGAAGTCGGCCAGTGTATCGCGATGTCGTGGGCGAGCCGAGGCAGGAAAGTCGGACACTGGGGCATTCCCCGGCATTGATCTGAAGGCCTAACTTCCGGTTGCCCGTACCCTCCTCCGCCAAACTCACTCAGATGAGAAAATTTTTCAAATCCATGAGCGGTCGACGCAGAGCCAAGATGCAAGAATGCCTCATGTCCCAGATGGGCAGTGGACAATGGTTTCGACGCTAAGCAGCATGATCGGACGATTCACATAGAGAAGGGACGAAGGGTATGAATCAAGTTCTAAATCAGTCTCGGCTGACGGATTACCTCAAAAAGCGAGCTCAATGGCTCTCTTGGTACGAAACGGGAGCGGGAGAATCGAATTCACTTCAGGATCAGTGGTTCTCGATGCTTTTGTCTGAGATGTCATACCGAGTAGCCAGAGATGAAGCTGCACGTGAGGCCGAATGGGCTCTCAACATTCCGCTCGTAGCGCATCTTCTGAACTCCGGGTACCTTTCATCGCAAGTCCTAGCAACGAGGCGCATGCTTGACAAGCGCCGGGATGTTGTATCGCTTCGACGCCTCATTAATGACATACGTGACAATAAAAGTCTTATAACGCGGGAAGTCTACGTCTCCTTCGACGGGACCTCGTATGAGCCTGCCCTGCCTGAGATAGCGATACCTGGCCTACAACCTAGCGATTCTCCTTTATCCGACTGGAATAAATCGAGAATTCGGCAAGAGCGATTCGACTGTTTGTCTGGGACTGGGGCAGGACTACGTTCTCGAGACGATTTAATCAACGATTCCATTTTCCAGAAACTTGATGATTGGATCGATTCCACTGCTGCATCCAAGTTGATCACTTTCAGTCATAAGTACCTTGCCCATGCCGCTGAACAGAGTTCGATAGACGCCACCATGCCGACCGGTGCGTCCTTCGCCGAAGTGGAGGGCATACATAAAGCTGTGGCGAAGTCGATGCGCGCGATCTACGACATAGTCCTTTCAAGCGGTATATACAGCGAGGTGGTTCCCGGCGTGCCGCTCGGCTTCTTCGGAAAGGTCTGGCATGGCACCCAGTTGATTCCGTCCACCGCAAGAATGAACAAGCATTGGGACGAGATGGCGGATGAACGAAATGAATGGGCCATGAATTTGGAGAACGACCTCTTCAAGTAACGCCAAAGAGGACATTTCGAGGTCTCAAGCTGACTCATGGCGGGTGGCCCGTAACTGACCAACCACGAATCACTGGGTGGCCCAGGTCTGGAGTCTCAGACCTGGGAACGCACAAGGATGAATCGGTCCCTGAATGTCGGCCAGCGGTGCGGAATCTAAGGAGATCCTTGCGGGTCCGGTTCGAGACCAATCCGATCGTTGACCGCATCACGAAAGCGCTGTTTGCATCCGAGGTATCGCTCGGTCGTTTGAACAGAGACATGTCCTAAAAGGAATTGGATTTGCTCCAGCTCCCCGCCGGCCCGATGACACAGACGAGCACAGGTGCGACGCTAATGCCGCATGCGGCATTATCGCAGCTATGCCGAATGCCGGATTATGCCGAATCGAAACCTTATGACCCCGGAATATTGAGTGATCCTGGATCTCAAGAGTGACGGATTCGGCATTATCGGGGCCTCTCAAACTCGAGTAGCTTATCGTTGGGTCAGCATCGGAGTTTCGGAGATGCTGTAGAAGTTCGGAATCTGCGTTTGTTCGCGATGATCTAGAACGTCGCGGGAGTCGTCGTGGTATCGGGATTATGCCGCATGGGTCGCGACCTAAGGCTCATCCTAGCAACTCCGATGGGGGTGATTCGGCATAATCCCGTATACGGCATAGCGACGCAGGTCGTGTGGCGCGAGTGCCGGGATCTCGCAGATCTTAGCTTTCTCTTTTACCACTCCCCAGATGACCTTAGGACTGAAGCCGTTACCCCAGACTCGGCCAGCTTTGTTGATTGATCGAAGCAAAACGCCATTGGCAATGCCAGAGCCTTCGAGCCATGAATCGATCGCAGCCTTGACCCACTCTGGAACTGGTATGGTGCGTATATGGCCGCCCTTGCCAACAAGATCGGAGATCACCCAGTGCTCCTCACGCTGCTGGATGTCTTTCCACTCTTAACGTCGTCAGTTCCGCGCGACGCAGGCCACAGCCGAGGAGGATAGCGAGTGTGGCGAAATCTCGCTTTCCGCGCAGACTGCCAACGTTCACAGTCCGAAGCAGGCGCTTTCCCTGTTCTGCAGACAGCCAATTCCCAACCGGCATTCCCAACCTTTTGGCACCCTTCACGCGGCGAATTCCTGCCGCCAGATCGGCGCTGAGGAGCCCGCAGTCCGCTGCCTCGTACGCGAGCCTCCGCACTGCAGCGAGCCGCAAGTTGATGGTGGTGGATGCATAATGCTGTTGCTCAAGAGAAATCCGGTACCGCGTGACTACAGTCTTGTTGAAAGCAATCCTCGGTTCTGAACAGTACCATTCGATGAATTCTCTGATCGCGTGATCGTAGGTTCGCTGAGAACTGGGCGAAGTCAGGCTGTTCAGAACTGCAGACTTCGACTGCTCAAGATCAGGAAGCTTCAGCACGGACTTTGGCGCTCGTTTACGTTTCATCTTGCTTTTCGCCATGGGAACGGCCTCCAGTCGCCGTGGCAAATAGCATGATCTAAATTTCAATTTCGCACCCTAGGGCGTTAATGGGGAGTAATCCAGAAGATCGCGCGAAACGCCAGTCGGTGAGTGCCTTGGCCAGTACGCGACAGTTGACATTCGATGTGGCGGGAGTTCGCGGCGTCCGCGCCGATTTTTCGGCGCTTAGCAGAAACTCGCCTGCGCCAATTTGAATAGCACTTTATAGTCAGTGCGTCAGATATGGGTATAGTCAGTGCGTCAGATATGGGCAATTCGGATTTCACTTAACACCGCATACGAATTCACGGTCCGTTCTGTAGTTTATTGCCTGTGCGAGTTCAACCTATGGACTAAGGTCGCTAGCGCGAATCCGCCTATCCGGGGATTCCAATCAACTGCTTAAGGGCTTCGACGGTAATCGATTTTGAAAGTTCCTTCACTACATCCCAACCCCAACTCCCAACTTTCTTTAAGTGGCCAAGAGCCCCTTCCTTGTCCCCCTCTCTCGCCGAGACAATTGCCCGGTCAATCGTTCGTGCGTCCTCTTGCTCGGTCTGCGACTTCGCTCTCGCTGAGATTGTTGGCTGAACCGTCTCGAGGGCAGCAGCAAGCTCCTGAGCGGACATGCTGCTCGCGTTCTGGACGAAACGCGCATTATCTCCAATTGCGGAGTATAAGACCTTGTCTTTGAATTCGTACTTTGACATGTTGACCTCCTCACTAGTGAATACCATCGTTTTTGCGTTAAAGGTTACTGTCTTAGTCAATCCGACCTGATCGAATTCTGGAGGCGTCGTACGGGTAGACAAAGCTGAACGCCCACGCCGCTTCAGCAATTGAAACTGCGTAAACCGTTCATATCGAAGGTCGAGCTTCGTAGTGATATTTTTGCGGAGTGTCAAAGGCAACAACTCCGTGGGCCTGGCCATGATCGCTACCTTAATCTTCCGGTGCTTTCTTGGAAGCGATTGATGAACGAATGTGATCAACCGGTTCGAAAATGTTCCTAGCGTCTCAAGCTCACTGCCCAACAGCGTGTATTGAACCCAGTTATAGTCAGCGTACTGATGATCTGGTTGGATAAGTCCTCGGAAGTGATGATTCGCGAACATTAGCCTCTTGTTTTTCTGCTGCTTCTCATTTACGAAGAACCCTATAACAACCGAATGGACCCTTTCGCGCAATTTCGTGCCCTTTAGAAACTCTACGGCACCTGCTTTGATCGTTAGATTGTGCACGTATACGAAATATTCTTCAGGGCTGAGGCCGTTTATTCGGGCGGCTTCGACGAAGTCTTTTCCAAGCCCGGTCAGGGGTACACCCGGCAGGTAGTCACTCACTTTGACTTGGAAGCCGAGCAATCTTTCGATTCGTTGCATTTACTGGCAAATTAACACACCGACAATGAGATTTCCATAGCCTTATCTATGTAATTTGACTATTGTATGGGCACTTCGAGAAGTGGGCTTCACATTAGAAAGCTCGGGCCAATCACACCTAGGCTCTCAGTCGGCGCGTAGTCGCCAAGTCGCTCGTCGACGGCAGATTAGTACCCGAATGTCTTTGGGCTGTATCTGAAGTGCCCACGCGGTGACGCGTCGGTGACCTGACTTCCGGGTGGGCGCTTCAGATACAGCGACTTGAAGGAAGCCGCCCCGGCTGTCCGACACCTATGCGATTTGAATGCGGCGATGGACGCTGGTTATTGAATGGCCACCGTTTTGATGGCTTTCGTTGACGGTATTGGGGCGTGAGGTTCGAGGCAGTGAGTCGCAGCGAGGCGTCTGATCGCGCCGCTGCATATCAACAACGCGAGTTTGTTTCGGGCATAAGGCAGAGATTTCCTGTTCGTCGCGAAGTACGCCAACAGAACGCGCTGTGATAAGCCCGATCATGCAGCACACCTGACAGTCTGCGGTGGAGCACGGAGCCAAAGTTCGGCGGCCGAGACCCGTTCGACCATGTGCATGGTTCCGCCACAGAGCGGACACCGCCAGTACGAGTCGAGTTGAGCCGCAGCTGGCAATGCGATCGAAGGTGTGTTTTCAGTGGAGCGGGGAAGCAGTTGGAAGCACAACGGCAGCAAAGTCGCACGGCGGCGGTTGGCGAGGAAGCCGAAGTTGCGGATGCGCACGAAGCCGCGGGGCAGTACATGCAAGAGGAAGCGGCGCAGGAACTCATCTACGGGCAACGTCATCAGTCTCTTCTTGTTGCCATGCGCGGAGTCGCGCCATCGAAACGTGACGTTGCCATCGTCGAGGGCAACTAAACGCTGGTTAGAAATCGCCACGCGATGGGTGTATGCACCGAGGTAGCGCAGCGCGTGTTCAGGTCCGCCGAAGGGACGCTTCGCGTAGACGACCCAGTCTTGGCGGAACAGAGTGCGTAGCCACGCGCGAAAGGCGCAAGGTTCGGCGAGATGCTGGAGGGTGCCGTGGAAGTGGAGATCGCCTGCGTGAAAGGCGGTCTTCAGACCGGCAACGAACTTGCCGCGGAAGACGCGGCTAAGGACCTTAATGGGTAGAAAGAAGCGGCGGGATGAGCCGATCCACTTGGTGTGGTCCGGCGACAGCCCTCCGGCTGCCAATATGCAGTGGACGTGGGGGTGAAACTGCAGGCGTTGATTCCAGGTGTGCAGCACGCTGAAGAAGCCGATCTCGGCTCCGAGATGGCGAGGATCGCGTGCGACTTCCAGCAGCGTCTCAGCACTGGCGCGAAACAGCAGGTTGAAGATGACCTTCTTGTTCTGGAGTGCCACCGGCGCCAGTTCACGTGGTAGCGTGAAGACCGCGTGTACGTAGCGCGCAGGCAACAGTTCCGCTTCCCGCGCGCGAAGCCAGCGCAGGCGGGCGTTGCCCTGGCAGCGTGGGCAATGCCGATTGCCACACGAGTTATAAGAGATGGCAACATGGCCGCAGTCTGCGCAGCGGTCGCGGTGACCGCCGAGCACAGCCGTGCGGCAGCGCAGGATCGCATCGAGGATCTTACGGTGCTGCCAGGTAATCCAGCGTCGGCTGCGTTCCCGGAAGGTCTCTCCTGCACTGCGGATGATGTCGGCCACCTCCAGAGGTGGCCGGTTCATTCGTGCTTGGCTCGTTCTCCCTGTTCGCGGATGGTGAGTGCATCCAGAGGACTGGCCGTCACACTGAGATGCTTGCTGGATAAATGCAGGTAGATGGTCGTTTCTTCGAGGTCGCGATGCCAGAGCAGCATCTGGATGGTGCGCAGATCGGCGCCGGCTTCCAGAAGATGCGTTGCGAAGCAATGTCGAAGCAGGTGGGGGTAGATACGCTTCTTATCCAGGCCGGCGCGTTGGGCGGCGCTCTGACAGGCCGTCCACATAACCTTGGTGGTTACCGGACGGCTGGATGTGTGCCATGCGTTGCCAGGAAAGAGCCACTCGCTCTGCCTGCGCCGGAGTCCTCGCCAGTAATCGCGAAGCGCATCGAGCAGCTTCGGGCTCAACATCACGTCACGGTCCCGGTTGCCCTTGCCGCCATGAATGTGAACGACCATCCGCTGGCTTTCGATGTCATGGACCTTCAAGTGAGCCGCCTCGGCGCGGCGTGCTCCGGTGGCATAAAGGGTCATCAACATAGCGCGATGAAACATGCTGTCGGCTGCGTCGACGAGCCGGGTCACTTCCTCCGGACTCAGAATCTCCGGCAGCCGGATCACCTTCCTCGGGTAGGGCGTCTCGGCCACGCTCCAGTTCTTCTTCAATACCTTGATGTAGAAGAACCGCAGCGCGCCAAGACGCTGGATCACCGTGTTCGGGCTGTACTTCAACTTGCTGAACAGCATCGCCTGATACTGCCGGATGTGCTGCGGGCCAAGGTCATCAGGTCGGCGATGAAAGTACTGGCTGAAATGCTCCACACCATGGACGTAGGAGCGGATGGTTGACTCGGCGAAGTTGCGGCGCCGCAACTCCTCAATCATGAGCTGACGTAGATGGGTCACAGAGAATCCTCCTTCTCTGTCACCAAAGCTAGTCGGCAGCCATCAATCTCGGCTCAGGAACACGCGTAAGCGTCCGCCGCCGCAGCGGCTTCGTTCAGGTCGGCAAGTGTTTACAAATCCAATCCACCAAGCCGAAAAACCGGCTTCTCAGACAAGTGACATGAAACTTGCGGGCATCGCTCCTGCGGCACACCTGCGCGGCGCTTAAGTTTGTTTCGTTGGTGGTTAAGCAGAGGGATGACTGACGGGGGTTCAGCAAACCGTCTCCAATGTCAGACGGACTTCTCTGAGGTGCCAGCAATCACCGTTTGGCGGTGTTGATCGCCGAGTTCATAGCTGATCGCGTGTTGACGGAACCCCGGAGCGCCAACGTCTCCAGACCGCCGAAATCTCCCGTTCAAAGCCCAGATCGTTCGCATACTTGCCGCCCGAATGTCGGATGAGGCCGATAACAGCGACCATATCATCGGCTATTCCGGCATCGACAGACCATAGGTCCGCCGGGTCCCAACCGCCGTTTTCATCGGCGTTGTACCACGCCAGAAGAAAATTGGCCACTCGCCGGCTTTGGCCAGTGTCCCGCTGCGCGATCTGCAGCAGCCTGCCAAGTGCGTCTAGTTCTAACCAATTTTCGCTCATCGCATCCTCCTTATTGAAGCTTTCTGATAGCCACGCTTTTTCTCTTCTTCTTTCTTTTCGAGCGAGTCTCGTGTGTAGATTTTGGTCCTGCTTCTTCGCAGGGACACCTGCGGTGACCGTTCACCAAAGCAACGCAATGATCTCCACTTTAGATCGGCATCGCGCACCAAAACTCTAGAAGCGATGACATCGAAGAGGATCTGTGTCTGTGGGAAGCTCTGACGAGCAGATATCGTGTCATGCCTGTAATCCGTGGCTGCCGGCCGGATTGCCATGATCAGCAGTAGTCTTGAGACGCAATCAGGCATTCGCAAAGATAACAATGCTTGTCGTTGACGCCAAGTTGGCCATTGCGTGCACCAACGATCGCTGATTCTTCACACCTCAGTGGAATGACCTGCTCAGCTTCGTCTCCTTGCGTGAATGCACTTTCAGTGTCCCAAGGACTCTGTCAGTGTGTAGCAGGAGTATTAACACCGGGCTGAAATATTCGTGGGAACTGCCGATATATCCTTTTGCTGGTCATATCCATGCAAGCGTTCAAATCGAACCTAGGTTGAGCATTGCGGACATCGAGCGGCAATGGAGAGGGCACGCGGATAGAACGCGGTTATGCCCAATAAATGTGAGGGAGCCATTCGATGGTGCGGGGAAACGTCAGGGCTGATTTAATCAAAGATCCATACCGTAGTGATTTGTCGAGGCGCCTCAGTAACCCTCGCGAGTATTGTCCCGAATTCCACAGATGCTCAAGAATGGGAACGCATACACCTGTTCTTTGCGAACTAAAGCCTAAAACTCAGAAAGCATTTGACTCTTCAGTATCGAAATTGCTCAATCTCAGTAACTTCGATTCTTGGTACCCTCTACGCGGAGCGATTAGAAAGCTGGACCAGGCAGGAGCCCTGAAGTCCTGCGCAATTATGGCCGCGTTCCTCGCGGTCAAAGTGAAGTTGAGCGGTGAGGAGTCGCTGGGAAAGGCGAAAAGCTACGAAACTGCTTGGGAATATGGCGCTGAGCGAGTGAAGAAAGCTGGAGTCGAAATCAAAGATCTCGAACAAAAGATCAAGGAGGCCGAGGCCCGGAGGCCGTTCGTGTTGGCCACAACGAAATTCACTGATTACAAACGTGCGCTCTGCGATTTGGTCGTCTGTGGGCTGACAGCGCTGGATCAGCTTTACGAAATTGAGGGACTCGCCACATCCCCAAAGAAAATTGAAGTAGTAAATAAGACTCAGTTCAGGCAGTCTATTGACGAGATTCTACATGTTTCATCGAGAGCAGATGGTGCGCGATATTGGGGAGAGCTACAGGACCTACTCGATGGAGTGGAAGAAATTTTCAGGAGGCCTAACCCCTCGGAGTGGAAAAGGGAGCCGCCAGAGTCGTTCGATAGAAACGGGAACCGCTTGCGAACCGACGTGAGGAAAGTTACGGCGAGCGATGAAGCCGTTCTCAAGAAGTACCTAAATCTCATATCCCCTGGTATGTATGACATGATTGAGAACGCCAGTGATCAGGTTGCGGTATTACTACAAGTGATGAATTGTCAGCATCCACCCTTTCCACCAGCTCTCACCTATACCCTACAGCTTGCACTGATGCATGGCGATGACCTCCACGATCTCCGAACGAAACAAATCAAAGACGATCGGTGACAAGACTCGGGGCATCTCTGTTCCTGCGGAAACCGGACAGGTTCAGCGTCCACCATCACTCTTGGAATTACGCAGAGCCAAAAACAATTAACTAATCGCAGACGACTCAGAGTCTCTTCCTTCGAGCGTTGTGCGCTCGTTTGTTCCTTCGGCGAGCTCGCGCCGAACGCCGGCGAGCATTGGTAGCAAAAGTCAGGCTCCACTTATTGAGTTGGCGCCAGAGCGCTCCGATAGTTACTGAAACGCCGGCGTTTTCGAGAAATTCTCGCATCTGGGCCAGAGTCAAGGTCGGCGCCGAGGTAATCCAGCCGCGAAGCACAGACTCCATACCAGCCAAGCGCGATCGCCGATACCCACCGACGCGAAGGCTGTCGCGCTGCTGTGTTTTAAGGAATCGGTTTTTCACGTTGTAAACCCACACCCGACTCACACCCAGCTTGCGGGCGATCTCCGTGGGGCTGTCACCGCCCTCGAGTTTCCGCAATACCTGATTTCGAAGTTCCAATGGATATGCTCGCATGGCACCCTGCAACATCTCTTCTCAAGAGTGTAAACACTTAAAGTAAAACACAATTCCAGAGATTTAAGTATAAGCACTTGAATCTAAAAGCTAATTTTGCGGTCCAATGTCCCTCCAAGAACCTTTCCCCTCCTATGTTTCGGACTTCCCGATTCTCAAGCATTATTTGAGCAGAGAAACGAAATTGGCTCGTTTCTTTGGCTGTCAAGTTGCGACTGACAGGCGCTGAAATTATGCCGAGAAGATGGTCGTTCGGCAGGCTAGGAGACAGTGCATGTACGCGAACATAGCTTACCCCAATGTGCAACGGCTCAAAGTGAAGGAATTTGGGCAGCCAGAAAGTATCAGCGCATATCTTCGAGGTCTCCGTCGCGAGTTGACGGTCAAGGAGACCTCGAAGATTCTGGCACGCCACCCTGAAACCGTGAGAATCATGATCGCGACGGCGGGCCTGCCCGCAGTAAAGCGCGGCAAATCCTGGCGAATTGATCCGATCCGCCTGGCAGACTGGCTCGACGCAAAGTAACTATTCCTCACTTCGACTCTGCCTAGCTCGAAACATGAGTTTCTCCACGAAACGTACTTGAACGACGGCGAGAACAACACCTATGAAAAAGACCGAAGAACTCAGATTCAACACCTTCACGATGGTAGCCCTCCGTGACAAGCCAATCCAGACTGCTCTGGATCTCGTTAGTGAGATCTCAAGTACCGTCCGCGCAGCTTTGCAAAGAGATCTCGCCGTGGAGCACATGCAGAAGATCCGCTCGGCGACGGGCGACTTGAGCCGCTACTTCGGGGAAATCTGGCTGGACTCGCTCCCGATCGAATGGCTCCTTGCTGTCTCTCCGGAGAAGGTCGCGAAGATAACTTCTCTCTCGGCATCCTGTCTTGATTTCCGCGAGCGCGTGCACAGAGTCCGGCTGGTCCAGCTCCACGCCTGCGCCTTCGGGTTTCACGCTCCATCTGCCATTGAGATGTTGCTGATCGACGCCTGCGCTGCTCAACTCCGGCGGGAAAGAGACTGCTGTGTGCAGTACGTACAAGACTGATTATCACCGAGGGCGGATCTGAGATTCCGCTTCAGAACGATGAAGATTATCGACAACATTTCGGGCAATTTGTTCCCGGAAACTGCCGGGGAAGACTCAGGGAATTCGGGGATTGCAAATCCACATATATCAGTGTCGAACAGCACATTGTCTCCCTGCCCGGGCGAGAGCTCAAACATATTGCCGTCAAACGAATGCGATCCTGCCCCCGGCAAGGAGATCGTGAACTCCGACCACCAGGACGAGAGGGGACAGCGGGTTGACCCTCACGAGGCGGTTACCCAACCCCGGCCGAATGATCTCATCTCGAGCCTTGATGACGCTGGCGAATCGAAAGGTAATTGCCATCCTACCGACACTGCGGCCACGCCGTCGAACAACTCTGAACTAAACGATTGCGACGGAGTTCAACCTCGGTTCTCAGGAGCATCGGACAGGATTGAGGCTGTTAAGACCAGTTCCAGCCCGACGTCGCACGACAAGGACGAAAAGTTCGTGGATGGCGAGACGGTATCTTCTGGAGAGCAGCCGATCGGATGCATATCGTTCGGCGCCTCTTGTGATGATTCACCGGACCTGAACTCTCTAGCTACCTCTAAGGAGTTTGGAGAGAGTGAACTGTCAAACGACGTTGCAACAGAACCCAGCAAACCGACTGATCCGGCACGTTCTGATTCCGAAGTAGAACATGCTCGCCATGAACACAGCACTGCTGCACGGCTTGACGAAGTAGGTGCCAATTTCCCGATGGGGGAACAGTCCCAGACCGCCGGACCGCTTCCTGAGGTTGGAGGCTCAGAGCATGCTTGTGAGTCAGAACAGATAGATCAGGGTGCTTCGGTTTCGAGGGAAGGTATCGAAGTTCCAACACCGGCGACAGACAAATCAAAGCCAAAGAAATCCAAACGTTCCCACCCGAGGGTGATTGTCAAAGAGCGGGACTGCCTGAGCGAACCAGAAGAAGAGATTCTGGATCGGCTGAAAGCGCTAAATGCCAAACAGCATCAAGTCCATCAGAATTATGCCATCGACGAAGTCGAGGCAGGCTATGCAGACCTGCAGACGGCACATGCGACCTGCACCAAGTCCGTTTATAGGAATATTCCTAAACTAATCGACAAAGGATTTATAGATCGGGTTAAGGAGGGGAACGAAGTAGGAGCCGGTTCTCGTGCACGTTACCGAGTCGTACCCGAGGACGAAGTAAAGAAACGTCGCTTGGACAAGAGGCTTACTCACTGGGTGCAGATTGGCTCTGCGCACAAGGCCGTACCAGATCCTGAAGAGAGCAACGAGCGTGACGACTGCTGATGTTTGCTCCGCTAGTCTCCATCTCTAGCGCCAGCGCAGATAGGCCATTCGCATCAGGAAACGGAAACCATAGGCGCCCGGATTTTCGGCGTGTTGTTCTCCCGCCCATTTATCTAGCTGTGGCATGATGCCAAACCACTTCTCACCACCAGGACGTGGTATGTTCTCGATGTCGTTGTCATGCCTGTTGTACTTCACATGGCGTTTCCACTTCGCCAGATAGCTCGACCTGCTTCCTTTGATGAAGGAAAACCATCTGATGCTCTTTCGTCCGATCTCTAACGCGTTGAGAAATTGAACGAAAGCGAATGCCCGCTTTCCCTCAGCATCACTCGGATCATGGAATACAACCATCGGCTTCGTATCCCAGACCAATTCCCTATAGCAACGAAGCGCATCGGCAGTCACATCTGCCTCAGTCTCGGCGAGTTCGGCGAGTCTCCCTTCAAATTGTCTGATGATGGCCATATCGCACGGATCACTTGGCCAACTCAGGCGATCTGACTTGCCGCCGATGCGGCCTTCTTTTCGAAGCCATCGCCCCGTCTGCGATCGCGCATAGCCGAGATCATCCATGCCTTGGTAGATTTTATGTGCACTCACACTGTCGAAGCGGTGTAGTTCCGCCGCCTTCTCAATGGGTACACCTCGCTCGATATCGTGGAGAAAGTCATACACGCATCTGGCCCATCCGACATCGGCCGGAGGAATATCGCCTTGGGATACCTGATCAGGATTCTCTTGGCTGAACCGTCTACTCCATAAAGCAACGGGGAATGCCAGCGGGCTGGTTGCATTGAGGTCCAAACCCTCTGCGGTTCGGCGCGACATTTTGCGGGCTTTGATAATCCGATCCTTCGACGGACGCATACGGACTGAGTTTTTTAGAAAATGGGCCAGAGCGTAATCGGCAAAGTGGATGTACGTCTGCATACTTGTCGAGGGACTCAGGTGTCCTAGTTGCTGCGCGGCAAAATATGCATGCTTGCGCGTCACTCCGCCGTGTCCATATATCTGCTTCCTAAACTCTGGACCCTCTCTCAGCCATTCAGAAGTTTGCTTGAGATCAGGAAATAAATCTGGAGCAGGAGGCAAGTCTGCTATCATTAATCGAAGCCAATTCCATCCCGCAAAACTATGGCGGAGCTGATGGAAATGCATACCTTCGTCTCGCGTGACTTTGCGCAAAATCCTATTCAAATCCTCAAAGATCGCTTCTGTGACTGCCTGGGGATGATCCTTCATTCCCAGCAAAAACGCAGAAGCTTCGGAATCATTTCTTCGCTGTTTCAGCCAATCGAGTACGAGGCCGAGTTCGTCATGTCCCTCTTTGCTCGGCAGAAAGTGGCGCAGCGGGATGCGTCTCCTCGCGCTGCGGCTCTTCAGCTTCCGATACTCCGAAGGTCGCACAAGGAACTCGTAATCCGGAGCAGGTCCTATATCAGTCGTAAGGCAGTGCAATGCTTCACGGCGACGCAAACCACAGCGGAAGCCCAAACAAAGTAGAACCTTGGCAATTCGATTTCGTTCAGAATCGTCATGTGGTGACCATACCTTATCCACCTCTTTCAGCGCCGCGTCGTATTCTTCAAAGGTCACGAGGTTGGCGTCGACCGCTGAAAGACCGAAGCGCCCGCAGAAGAGGCTCTCATCCTCAATTCGCTCCTTCCCTTTGGAGTTGAGATATCGCTCGAATTCATAGAGTGCACGGCTGAGATTGCGTCTTCGCTTCGAAACATCCGGCACATTGGGGCTGGTAGCGCAGGCTTCTGATGGAAGCGAACCCTTGCTTTCAATCATCCGAGAGTAAAGTTCCTCACGTGAGTCTGAATCAAGATCCAAAGGATCAGGCAGCTCCAGCAGGAGTCCCATTGATCGCGCTAACTCAACGACGGTTCTCTTGGCGGAGCTCAGTGTTCGAGGTCGTCCGGACGGTGTTCGTACCTTAAGCAGCCAATCCAGAAAGTCCGCAAGTCTGCCTACGAAGGAAGGACCATCCGTCTTTTCGGAGAGTTGCTTCATTGCCTCTGTCACTTCACGCGCAGTCTCGGCGGATAGTGCGGAGCGAACATCCTGGAGCCATTCGGGTTCGAGATCCCCCGGGGTTCGGAGAACGCTAGTGTCGTCCACGTTAACGTTGGCGTCCTTTTCGATCGTTGCGGGAGTGTCCGCGAATGGTCTCCGCTCCCCTGATGAAAGACGTTCAAATGCTCGTCTCTTCAGCGAGTGCGAGATCATCTTTCGTCCTGCGTAGGCAGCAAGGATCGCAGGAATTTCGGTATATGCCGCGAGACTGGCTGCCTGGAGAAGGCGGTCGAGCCCCCCACGCGGCGATTCTTCCAGCACTGCGGTCTGCTTCAGGCGTGCGTCGATTCTGTCTTTGACTTTCTTTGCAAGTTCGACGTCGGTCAATGCGCTCAACCGCACTAGCTCGATCCCTGGATCCAGCAGAACTCCAATCGCGCCGTCGGGCATGGCGGCCCAAAGTGTTGCTGTCAGCGCATCCGGCTGCCACCTTCGGAACTCAACGTCCGGAATCCCACGCCAGGAAAGCGATAGCTCGATATGCATCCGTCCATCGACACAGATGGTTCGATCCTGCGCAGCCGCGAGGACGCGTAACATCGCCGCAATGGATGATCGAGTATGTAACCCTCCATAGAGGATGGACGACAAAACAAGAGCGTCAATCGCCAATCCTGCTGAGGAATCGTTGGGTTCTGGGTCGCTATCCTTCATGGCATCGAGCCAATGATCTAGCACTCGTTTCCACGAATCATAAATGCGGAGCAATTTCGCGAAATTCCCGCGAAACGGATTGGGCGGATGAACCAGCTGCGTCGGAATCCGCGGATATGCAACATTCAGCCGCTCTCTGGCGGCCCAAAACGCGCACGCCTTTCTCAAAACGCGCAGGTAGTCCGCAGCTCGCTCGCTGCTCGAGGACTCCTGAACGACGATGCGCTCCAGTTCGCGCAGGTCCTTGGCAGACCACTTTCCGGCTTCACCATTGAGGATGTCTCCAATTCTCGTCGAATGCTTTTTGAGGAACTCCAGGAGGGACGGAAGGAGCACAGTCGCTTGGCGAGGAGTGAGATTCAATGCCGACGGATCGTCAAAGATTGTCGGGGTTCGAGTGTCCGTCGAGTTCATCGTGCATCACCTCGCCGTTTCTGGATGCTGAGCGGACGAAATCTCAGCTCATCGTATATCTTCTCTATTGGCCTCTCTATTTCTTGGCGGAATACCCTATAAGAGAACGACGAGAAGGTACCCCACGGCTCCTCCCCTCTCCACCAATGCCCAAGTAGCGCGTCGATCGACTCCCTCGATACACTGTCCTCTTTCTCCCTGATGTGAGTGCACGTCCAATGGCGCGCCGCGTTCGCCGGGAGATAAAGGTATTGCTTGAGGCGTGGAGCGAGACTCTTCGGTCGAACCTCCTCCATCTCGCCGGAGTCATCGAGGAAGTAGCACGGCATCTCTTTCGTCGACTCTCTGAGGCGCAGGCGTTCCGAGATTGCAGCGAGGTAATTTTCGTAGAGGCTCATTTGCTTTCGCACCGGCTCTGGCAGCCATACGAGTCGGGACTTGTAGCCCGAGCCTGAATCTTTGTCGGTGATGACCGCACAACCTGTTTCGTCATCTACCTGAGTGGTGTGCAAGTATGGCGTGCGCACTCCTCTCATCGCAGCGGCGATGCTGAAGCTAAGCACCGTATAGAAGGTGTAGAGATTGTGCCGATCTTGGAAGTTCTTATCGGCTCGGTCCCAGGGCGCATTCTTGAGCCGACGAATTGCGAGTCCAATCTCGCTGAACGCTTTGGCAAGAGAATTGTTCGTCGGACAAATCGGGCTTCCGATCGAGAACGAGTTGGGTGTTACATGCGGGAAGATCTCTGTACCAAGGGAAGGGCTGTGCTTTGACAATTCCGTTGCCATCGACGTGGCAGCCCGCCTGTAGATAACCTGGAGATGATCGATTCTGGGTGTGCAGTAGTGACGCCTGACGGATGCCAGATAGTGATCGGTTCCGGTAATGAGAGCGGCAGCGACAATGTCGCCGCCAGTCTGCTGGTAGATCTGCCTGAAGAGAAGCTTGCTGATTCGCCCGAAGCTGACATCTGAAGGCGAATCAGCAAACGCCCCAGCCAGGATGGCTTCGTATGCTCCCGATGACTTCTCGAACGGTCGAACGAGGCTGCCTGGCGGCCCGGCTTGCACGATGTTGACGCCGTTCGGCTGGTGGGTGATCTGCAGAAATCGTTCGATCGCGTCCGTGGCGCTTTGCGGAACAGGAAGCGTCATGAAGTTCGGTTTCGCCAATCGGCGAGCCTTTCTGGGATCAAAGTCGGTGCTTTTGAACTCGAGCTCGAGTGGACGCACTTTCCACTCAGCTCCAGCCAGACTGAACAGCGCTGTTCCCGGTTTGGTTTGAAGGAACACGGCAGCGCTGTCGTTTGACGCGATGTCGGGACCGATCACGAGTGACTGAGCACGTTTGAGCGATGACCCAGTCCACAGAACCGTCTTCACGAGGGCGAGGAGCTCGACAGATTCCACATCTCCGGGTTTGGCTAAACTTTCCAGCTGAATAAGGACTTCACCCATCTCGGCAATTGACATCTCGGAGAATGACCATGGGAGAAGCTGGTTCGATATCTCGATTCCGCCGGCTCTGACGAACGCTGCCCCTGCCGCATCGTCCGACAAGGCTTGAGGCTGCGACGCGAATGACTCGCCAGGATGATCGCCCGCCTGGATCGTCGCTTTATACTTCGCAGATCGATTGTGCCATCGATTGGGCAGATGAACACCAGATCGACGATTTGAGTGACCCTCTCCAGAGCGTGGCGATTCAATGAATGGGTCTCGATCGCCGCCGTTTTCATCTTCATCACCCGCGCCCCCCTCTATCACTTTCGGGGTCGACACCCCGCTGTGCGTTCCCCCACTAACTCCAGACCGCTTCTTTCGTTGGTCCAGATGAATTGACCAGTCCAGAAAGCTCGCAATCGAGCGCAATGCAGATTCGCAGGCATCTTCTTCGCGCTGCTGGGTCTCGATGCGCCGCACCAACCAATCAGGACTGTTCTCATCAGGCTGAGGTCTATTGAAGTGAATGAACGAATCAGCCATTTTGTTCAGCGCTTCGATCAGTTCAAGTCGCGTAGATTCGGGTTTGATTCTGCTGAGGTGATCACGAAAAAGCTCCGCATCGGTCGCCAATCGCCGCACAGCCCAGGTTGACCGATACTGCCCATCCTCAAAGCTATCGCTCGGCATGATGCCGCGTTGCCAGTCGGCGAAGGGAGACTCGCGCCTAATGATCGCGAGGTGCGCATCCAGCACTCTGCCTTGAATCACGCGAAACTGCTTCTGAAGATGCTGCCTGGGGTGTGACGCCCAGAGAGCTCCAGGAAGTCCAAAGCGAGTGATACCGTGTCTGACTAACGGATTGGGCTTGTCCGGTCGAAGGAATCTTTTGCGATTCTGTTCCCAGTCTGCTTCCCCGTCCGGAAATAGCTGGATTGCCAGTTTCTTCGAATCGAGGGCAACCATGTCGAGAAGCGGTGTCCATGATGCTATCTGTGCTCGTAACGTGTCCGTCTCAGGGCATTCAACAAGGACCTTGTCGATTTCCGCGATATGGCGGAACACCTGTACGAGCCCCGGCAGCTTCGGATGAATATTCAGCAGCCAGAGCATCTCCTCGAGAATCGTGACATCCTTTTTGTCTACTTCGGCAGCGGCCAGCAGACGGTGAATCCATCTGCGATCGTAGGTCAGTACCTGCTCTGCTCCGGTTGGATCGGATGCGAGCCCATCTCCCGGTCTCGATTGTTCCATTTACTCCTTATCGGCAGGTAACTCAATAATCTCCAGTGGTCATCTAAGCGAGCGCGTGACTCAAGCCCCTGTTGCTTGCATCGACCCTCAGAGACGAGAGGTGGATCACATCAATGGCTTTCCGATGTGAACAATTTGCGGGTGAGAGAGATGACAAGATGCGGCAGCATGATTGCAAAAGTGCTGACTCAAAGCAGAGTAGAAACTTCAAGGCCGCCGGCTGATGGCTTCATCGCGAACTTGCATTCGGTGGCGAAGTACTGACAGCTCTGAAGTTCGACTCACCGAGTTATCTCCGCGTCATAGCCAAGGAGCTCCGGTGTGTTTTCAGAACCTGACTCAATACCCAGACTGCGCGGAGGGAGGAATCCAAAGACTCCGAGGTCTTCGCAGCTGGTTGCAAGCTTGCGTAGAAATGACGCCAGCACTTTCGTCTCAGGACATTGTTGAGCGGCGCTAAATGCGGCCTCCGAAAGCCAAAACTCCAGCAGTAGAAACCGATTGGATGCGGCACTGCTCGACAGAAGATCGCATCCTATATACCCAGAATGCAGTTGCTGAGCAAGCTCCCGGTACAGTCCGCCATCGCGGACGGAAGCAACGAACGGACCGATACGGACCGAATCGACATTGTAAATGCGAATGGAATAGATCACTGGAACGTTCCTTCATGGCAGGTGGAGTAATGAAAGTTGGACGGCGTGTGGTAATCCGGTCGCGAAGCGTTGCCCTGATTTAGCGTCGATTTTGTGTCGCGCGATTTGGTTATGGATGGCGCTATGAACTCGACCTGGAGAGCGCTCTTATGCGATGGGTTGTGGGAGTTGCTATGCACATTGGTTGACGGACTGATGACGGAGACCGCGCAACCGGCGATGCAACTTGATGGCTCAGCGAACCGGGAGGACTCCGAGACAACGAGCATCCTTCAGACCATCCGCCGGTTGAAGAAGCCAACCACTTTCGGCTTCGTCACGAGCAGGATTGCGATCTGCCGCTGACTTTAAGAAACCGGATGCCGTCCAGAGTCTTAAGATCGAGCGGCCTTTCCCGAGCTGACGGACGGAATTAGAACAAGATTTCCGTGCCTCTCTCGGCTGTAAAGTTGTGCGGCATTCCGGCAAAGAATGTCCGCACCCGTCTGGAATTGAACTTTAGAGAGTGTCGATGTTGAGCAGGATTAGGTCCATTTCGGGCAAGATCTTCGTCCGGCTTGAGGCTTCATGTGTCCGGGACGTCGGTTCAATCGAACTTGTCTGGATCGAAATCTTCCTCCTCTTCTGTGGTCCGGCCGTTTGGAACGCTGAGCATCTCGTTGGCTAGTTCGTCTGAAAATTCTTCTTCGCGGTCCTCGGTTTCCTCGATTTCGAACCTTCGGTCTTCCCTGTCTTCGTCCATGAAGTCACTTTCCTGCTCGCCTTTGCGTCGAACGAGCCCTCCTATTCTGCTCCAGAAAGTGCACTGGTTCGTGCATCGTAGGACGACAAGCGTGACCACGAAGACACAGAACTCTGGTCAGGTATTCACGTGAAAAGCGCCACGAAGAAGTTCGCGGGTTCCAGTTGGAGAGCGTGCGACATGCGGAGAAGGGTCGCAAGCGACGGTATTGCGCGCGTGGTTTCGACTCTGGATATGTACGACCGGTCGGTCACGACCGCCTCGGCAAATGCTGCCTGTGTGTACCCGGCGCGGATTCTCAGGTGCCGAATCCGGCCGCCGATCTGGAGCAGACGCGAGACGGGATCGGCTTCTCTGCGCTCTCGGGTGAGAGGAAGGACAAGGCAATTCGGGTCAAGTGAGCGGCCGCAACGCCGGCATTGGTTCGAAGTTGCGGCGCGAAATTGACGCAGAAGGCAGTGCGGACAGGTCGCAATGACCCGTTTTTGTTCGGGAGTAAATGTCACGGTGGAGCTCCAATTGCGGGATCAGGTGAGCAGCTGTGGATGCGCTTTTGGCGTGAGGGACGGTGGCAATTGGGTTGGCTATTCGGGGATCGTGCGGTGGCAAAGGCGGGATTGTCACTGCCCGGGAAATGAACTTTCCCGGGCAGTGACGTCCGATTTCTGAGACTTCTCTGCGCTAAAGCCCGAGACCGGCGGCCGCATTGTCACGGAAGATCTCGCCAGAGCGTATGTACTTTCGGAGCGTCGCGACAGTTTTGTGATGTGTTTGCTTCTGGATGATGTACTCGGGAACACCGTTCATTGCCGCCTGGGTAACGCAGCCGACACGTAAAGAATGCGCGCCAATTGGAGCGACATCCATGCCGGCGCGCGCAGCGGCACGCTTCAAAAGCTTGCCAATCGAGCCGCTGTGAAGTCCGCGATGCGACACAAATCCGTGCCGGTCAACGCGTCGAAAGACGAAACCTTCGGTGATCTTTGCCGCATCAAGACACGTCCGGAGTGCACGAACTGGACACGTTTCTGGATTTCCGGAGCGCGGAATGCCGACCTTCCGAGTTGCGCCTTCAGGATCCGTCTTCGAATATCGGATCTTAATGACCACTCCTTTGTCACTGAAAGACAGATCAGAGACGGGCAATCGTGCGACCTCCGAGCGGCGGAACGCGCCAGCAAAGGCCGTCAGGACGAGCGCGATGTCACTACATCCGAGGACAGAATCCGGACTGGAAGCGACGATCCTGCGGATGTCCGCGGTCAGAAGGGGGACCTTAGGCACCGCCGGCGAGAGCTGCGCCATGGGAAAGACTTGTCCATATGGACAGGTGATCGCACGTACACGACGAGCAGTTCACATGTCAATGTAGACAGGCTAGGGACAATTCGGAAAGAATTTGCTCATCTTGCAATCAACTGTCCATATGGACGGGTAACGTTAGCTGCGTCCGCGGCGGCTGGGTGAATTCGAGCCTCCGCATTGAATAGCAAGAGGTTATGCGGCGGAGACGTCGGCCCGAAACCTATCGAAATCCATGCGGGGGGCCAGATCCGAGTCAGTAACAGGGGGTTTTCTCTGAAATCCAGCGTCGCGCAGGCCCCCAGGAGAGGCGCTGTGAGATCGCTTCGCCGAGGGATGATTGGCCATTCGCAGCTCACACTCGGCTTAACAGTTCCCAACCAGATCCTGATTCGAGCTACCTGCGGAGCAACAACGTTTGGCCACAATGGTCCATCGCGTTCCGTCAGTCGTCGTCCCAGTCGAGCAGATCCTCAGGTCCAATACCGCGCGACTTCAGAAACAGTCCGTAAAGCACAACCGGCCAGCTGATCAACAACGTTGGCGCAACAAGCAACGCTAGTAATCTCCCTTCTACGCTCATGCGAAGGAAGAAACAGTCCCGCCGCGGCGCGAGCAGAAGAACCATCAGCAGATCTGTTACGCATGCTACAAAACAAATCGAAGCTGCGATCACAGTGAATGGCAGTTGCAGAAACGCGTCGAGATCATTCATTGGGACTCCTTTTCTGGGATTGAATTTGCGGATCATTGAGCACGCCGGCGTTCTGAAATGTAACCGGGCGGAGAGAATTCAGCCGGGTTCGAAGCCAGCCCGGCCGTGCACTTCTGCTTTTTGGACTCGATCTGTCCGAAAGATTTCCTGTCCCGAATTGGTGCCGGTTCGTTTCATTCCGGCTGAGATCCGCGGACAGAACGCCTGCCGTGAACTCAACAATTCCATCTTTGTGGATGGCTCCCGATACGTGCCATTGGTGCGGCTTGATGGTATTCGCCGCCGTTCCGTACGACCGGGAACAGATGGCTTCGCTTTTTCGTCTTTGCCGGGCGGCAGAATGCGTTTCCATCCCACCGGTCCGAACCCCGCGAGAGCGACGGAAGTGAGCAGGCAGACAGAGATGATGCGGCGGATTGGAGCTTTCATTGAGCGTCTCCACTGTATGTCTTTGCGAAGCTTGCTGCGGCAACGTGGGTGCAGATCACCTGCGCCTGTTGCCTTTCAGGCGGGAAGAAACATCTCGCTTCCCGACCGGTCTGACTTCGAGTTCGCGTTGCGGATCTACATCAGGTAGGAATTTTCGAAGATGATTTCAATCTCGCCGGGCGGCAGAGTCTCGTCATCAGGGTCGATCAGTTCGGGATCCCGGTATTCGGATGGTTCGTCATTGAGATCCATCTCGTAGTCTCGCGAGGGTTGGCCAACGACCGAAATGTAGGCGCTCACCTCGTCCAGCATGTCGTTGTACCGCTTGGCTCCCTCATCGCTCCAGAGATCAAATGACGGATCTTCCCTCTCCTCTTGCTCGTCTTCGTCCCGCATATCCTCTCTATTCGTTTCCCCCTCCATAGGCTCCTTTCCGGGGCCGGTAAGCATCATCGAACCGGTCCGTCTACCTATTGTGGAAGAGGAGAGACGACGCAGAATGCGGTTTGGTACTTTGGGTTGTTCCTGCGGAGCACATCGTTCTTGATAGAGGTTTGAGCATTAGCGGCGGCAAATTGACTTCGGAACTGCGCGCGACCTGGACTCCTCGAAACGCAAGATCACTGCAGTCAAACCCAGGACTTGCGCGAGCGAAAGGAGTTTATCTAGGGAGAGAAGGGCGAGACCGTTTTCAGCTTTTGAGAGATAGCTGCGGTCGATTCCGGCGGCCAGCCTGGCCGTCTTCTCCTGGCAAAGGCCTCGGCGGTTGCGCAGATTTCGAAGCATGTCGCCGATATAGCGCGCTAATTCCGCGAAGTGATCATCCGCGCAACCACCTATTCGGACAGTCAGGTAGTCGACGCCGAGGCTGCACTGGCAGCGAACGCAGCGGCCGTTCGGATACTGGCGTGTATTGCAGCGACGACAAGTAACGGTTTCGGTATCGCGAATAGAGGGGAGAAATTGCAGAGTGGGCATGGTTCTCCTTTTCAAGGTGCTGGGTTAAAAGTGGTTTGGATTTGAAGCAGGCGAGGAATGATCGGGTTAGCCGGGAAGCAGCTGGTGGCGCTTTGTCCTGCGATGCTTAAGCAGACCGTGTGGACGTTCCGCGGGCTTCGCACCCTGGTTGCTGGCTAGAGAGGGCGACCGAATTTACGCAATATTCAGTTCACGGGGATCTCTCCGCGTTCTGCAAGGATGGCTTCGACGTCGAAATCACCCGCATCGGGATCGTGCGCAGATCCAGACGAGGCACGAGTGAAGGTTGATGGAGGCACGTGAAGTTGGTAGTTGCCGGCACGAACAGACTCTGGGCTGTGGAGTCGGTACCCTCCAACCCACAGCCGATCACTAAGAGCTACGGCATACCCCCATCCCTTTCCCAAGGTGGGCGTTGGTGTGGATTCACCCAACTCATCGGCGACCGGCGCTTCTCCCAGGGTGCCGCGATCACCGACTCCTAAATCCGCGAGGAAGGTTTTGAGTTCTCCATAAACGGACGTGTCATAAGCCTGCGAAAGCAAATCGTCGAAATCCCAGATGGTCTCGATTCCCCGAGATCTTGGTGGCTGCTTCCAGCGTGGTGTCACAATGCAGGTCACGATCAACAACAACTGCGCGTCCGGAAACTGTTAACTTCGACGCAGCGTCCGTGCGATGGCCTGCTCCATCCAGGAGAGCTGCATCCGGTTCGAAAGTGTGAGCGCGAACTCGGCGACCGTTTGCTTCCCTTCCGGATCGCGGCCTACGAAATCCGCGGCGTCCGGATTCCTGTAGTTCTCGATATCGGTGTCATTGGAATAGCCGGTCTCGGTGAGCACTTTGATGCACAGGGCCTCAAACCGGCGATGGGCCTGCTGGATTGTAGTGAACCGGGAAGATTTCGGAGTCATTGACCACCATGTTAGTTGACCGAGGCGGTGGGCGGGTTCCGTGTCACCGGCGTCGGGGCGGGGAGATTTCGAGGGAGCAGGTTGAAACGCGTCCTTCTTGTCGTTGGCGTCCTGCATCTTTTTCAGCCCGGGCCACCGTTTGAAATGGTCGGCCTTGCCGGGGTCGGGATTCTCGTCGCCCTGAGATGAGAAGCGGAACCGGAGACCTCTAGGTCATGCGAATGGGGAAAGCTCAGAACGCTTTCACACATTCGCCTCGGCGGACTACCGATGAAGGCCTGCTGCAGCCGGATGCGGGACCAGTTCCCTGCCGGATTGTGATTCTGTCTCCTGTCCTCTCGTCCGAGCTCCTCGGGTTTCACCTCCTTTATATTGATGGATCTGCCGGATCGGGCTTTTGCCCGAGTCTGGCGCTGAATGGAATGCGATGGGGGAGCGAGGTTTTGGCCGTTTTTTGGAAAGTATTTTAAGGCGAGAAAGCGCGTTAAGGTCTATGTATTGATGGCGCGGCTCGCGCTCTCTCGCAAAGAACGCATTTTTTAGTATTCATGCGCAAAGAGGGTCTTGTACCAGGAAAACGAGCGGACTTTATGCGGAAACCACGTCGTTAGGCTCCAACCAGCCGGTCGTTTGACGCGACCGCATGGGATGATCGTATATTGATCGAAACTTGAAAACTGGGCCTGCGAGACGCTCGCGTTATGTGCTCGTTGGGATTTTCTCAGGCTGGAAAGAGCAAATATGAGCACAGCTGCAGCTGCTTCGAATTCACTGCCAATCATCGGCCAGGCGACGGAAGAGAGATCGAGAGATCTTGTCTTGAAGACTTCTTCCAATGAATTGATCTTTGCTGTTGTTGGTCATGTCGGTTCAGGCACAGGGTATGTCGCAAAAGCTCTCGAAGGCTTGCTCCAAGACGGGTCAATCTGTGGCGAAGCATTCGACGTGCATATTCTCAAGGCTCGATCGGTGATAGAGGAGTGGGCCCGAAAGAAGGGCAAGCCATTACCGGCCCCAAATGCTCCACGCACTCTGAAAGGTGTTGAGGTCCTTCAGGATTACGGCGATGAGATGAGGGGCGAAAAAACGGCTTCCGGTCATGAAGACCATAGCGCGGTCGCCCGGGCGCTTGTACTTGAGATAAGGAAGGCTCGCGCCAAAAGCATGGGGATTGCGGCCTCGGCCCCATTACCAGTCGAGCTTGACCGCAAGAGGCGTGCCTACATTCTCGATTCCCTGCGACATCCTGAAGAAGCCAATCTCTTGCGGCGCCTGTACCAGGATGCATTCATCCAAATCGGCATTGTCTGCGAGGAGAGCAAGCGCCGAGCCAGGCTAGTGAAGAAATACACCGACGCAGGAACAGAGAGCGCCAACGCCTTTATGCGCCGCGACGAAGACGCAAAAGAAAAAAACGGTCAACACGTTGGCGATACGTTCTACCTCAGTGATTTTTTTGTCGACAATACTGCCGATCGAAAACATCCGGATGGAAGCGCCAACAAATCCTGGACCATTAATGACGAACTTTCGCGCTTGATCAAGCTTCTCATCGGAAAAGAGATGGTGCGACCGTACATGTCCGAAACCGCCATGCACATCGCTCATAGCGCGAAATTGAGAAGTGCGTGCCTTTCACGACAAGTCGGCGCAGCAATCGTCGATCATACTGGACAACTAATTGCAACAGGAACAAACGAAGCGCCAAAAGCAGGCGGGGGAGTTTACGGAGAGCAGTTCGAAGACGAGGAGTCCTTTGAAGGGCGTTGTGCCCTTATGGACGATCGAAATGACCGCTACTGTCGCAACACTCAGCAGCAGAACAAGATCATCAAAGAACTCATTGATGAGGTTCCTGAACTGAAAGGTCTTCCGAACGAGAGAAAAGAAGAATTGGCAGTCGAACTTCGAGATACACGCATCGGTCAACTCCTTGAGTTCAGCAGAGCAGTACATGCTGAGATGGATGCGGTCCTCTCTGCGGCGCGGGAAGGAGCGTCGGTCGTCGGAGGCAGGATGTTCGTCACCACATTTCCATGTCATTATTGCGCTCGTCATCTCGTCGCTGCCGGCATCGACGAAGTCCAATACATCGAGCCCTACCCGAAGAGCCAAGCAATCGATCTGCATCACGATTCAATTGAGCCTGAAAAAGTCGAATCATGGATGCCACCGAGCACAATCACCGGAAAGGAAAATCCACCGATCCGCAAAAAGGTGCTTTTCCACCCTTTTTCAGGCGTGGCTCCGCGGCTTTATGAGAGAGTGTTTCAGAAGGACCGCTCCCTGAAAAACAAGATTACTGGAAAGATGCAGATAGGGGATCCCGATTGGGGAGATTCCTGGCTCGTCATTTCTAAGAGTTACGTCGAAATGGAAGCAAAACTGACTGAAGAGCCCAGCGAGCCGTCTAAGGCATAATGGGGGTGAGATGCTTCAACTTGTAAAAAACGACGAAGAACCCCAAAAGACCTATTTTCAAGGGCAGCTCTTTGCAAGTTCAGACCCGCTCTCGATATTGCTGGTCTCCCTTCCCCTCAATAGCGGAAAGGACTTTGTACAGGTTGTCGAAAAGACTTCCCCTCGTCTGATCGTTGATCTGCGCGATGTACCAAGATTTGACTTTGATATTCTCAGCCGCAGCAAAATCTTTGAAGTGTTCGCGCGCGTGAAGAGCACCTATGTCGATACGGAGCTACCGTCTGAGCCAGAGAAACGCAGCAATGACTGGGCTGAGTTGTTTACAAAACATCGTCTCCTAGTTGAAACGAAGAAGGGACAACCGTTAGGCCCCTATATGTTCCTTTTCAACCAGTACGAGCAACTTCCGGTCTTCGAAAAGTTCTTGCAGAAGGAACTGCCGAAGATCAAACCGAGATCTTGGTCCATATTCTATGTAGCCACTCGAGAAGAGTTCGCGGTTCACAAGTTTGGCAAATGAGTGCTCTTGACGGATAATTCGAGCTCATAATCCGACGTCTTTTCGCCGCCGCGCGAGGGTTTTCATCAACACGTTAAAAAAAAATTCGACCCAGTTTTGGGCACGCCCGAACGCCGCGTGAAGTCACGAAACGTTTTGGAGTTTTTTTATCAATGTATCCAGGTGCGGGACCTTCTGACCTTTATGCCAGTTGATGTACTGAATGAGATTCCCTTTGCGCCACTGTTCCAGCCAATCTCGCAGATCATTTTCGACGACAGTCGAGAACTGCATCGACTCTTCAAAGAGGGTCTGGTAAGAAACACTTGTTTCCTTGTTCAACAGGCTGACGACCGCCGCATGGGCATTAGATCTACGTCGGTCATTAAAAGTGCGGAACCGCCTCTCCCGATAGGTCTCGTTCGCTGTTAAAAGAAATGTTTGCTGGCTGTTTGCTTCGGCACGCCGTCGCTGCGCTGCGGCGCGGCATTCGTGCATGAAGGGGATGGCGGTAGCCTCGGTCTTTTTGAACACTTCAAGCCCTTTGTAGTGGCGCGTTCCATAAACGAGGTGATAGTGAATGGCATCGCGGTCATGCATGAGGATGGGAATCGCACAAGTAAGTGCGTAGTTCCCCGCCAACTTCACTAACCTCGCGTAGGCATTGACGAGTTCATCCTCGAGTTCCTCGCCTTGGAGATCCCTCAACCTTGCGAAGTCGTTCCCGAGAAGTTCTCGAAAAGGCTTCGTGTCGTCGTCCAGAAACCGTTTGACCCAGGAGCTCATGAAGTTAATCAGGACCTCCCCAGGATTAAGCTCAAGGATTGGGCGAATGTGATCGGTTTTTATCGCGGTCCATCCTGTCGGGTCGATGAAGGCAAATGGAAAGCTGTTCTTCCTCTGTCTTGCAAATTTCACAACATCGTTGACATGTTGATTAAAATCCCACTGCTCCGTCACGACGTCGAGATCCGTAATCTGATCGGCATAGGCCTTCAGATGACGATACCTTTCAGCGTCGTTTTCGATCAGAAGGGCTCGAACGCGCTTGCATCTGCCTTGCTTGCGGCATTCGCGGAAGACACTGAGGGCTTTGTGGAAGGAAGTGTCCGTGAGCGCTTCATCCTTGGTTTCCCACGGCCCAGCCATGCAATCGATATAGACGATCTCATCAAATTTTGCTCCGACGATCGGAGCGAGGGCCTGGAGATACCGCTCGAGAATGCGATGCTTTACCTGCGTCTGCTCGCGATCGTAGTAGAACTCATTCATCAGCGTGAAATGGCCACCAACTCGTTTGAGGTATATCGGGCGGCGAGAATCTTTCGTTCACTTCGATCGAGAACAGACGCGCGTTTGATCGAAGGGAACTCGCCATAGACCGCGCCATCCAGCATGCGTCCGTTCTCTTTCTTTCGAATTCCGCCCCATTGCTTAAAAAAGAAAGGAATCCCCGAGCGCGCACATTGGTCGCGTATGGATCGTACCCAATTAGCATCGATTGGACGAGCACCCGGTCCGCTTTCTCCGCCAACGATAACCCAGGAAATGCCCGACAGATTGATTCGACCCAAGTCCTCTAGAAGGGGCTCAACGGAGAGAAACCGAATTTTGGCAGGCGATTTTTGGAGCTCCTGTACGCGTGGTAGCCCATGTTTCTTGTTCTCCACGCTCACGCCCCACCAAATGTGTTTCATCTCGGCATATTTTCGAAGTTTGCCGGCCAGTAAAGTAGCCAGTCGAGGCGCCCGTTTGGTGAGCACCTGGAAGATGTGCCACGGAGCCAGCGCCATGACTTCGCATATCTGTTCGATGTACTCATCAGGGACTTTCTCGTGGAAGAGATCGCTCATCGAATTGACGAAGATCATCCGCGGATCGGACCAGCGGAGCGGGTCGGCTAATCGTTCAGGGACTAGCCTAATATCAAAACCGCGCTCATATGGATGGCCGGGAACACCTCGAAAGCGCTCGGCAAATGTCTCTGCATAGCAGTGTTTACAGCCGGGGCTTATCTTCGAGCACCCCCGGACGGGATTCCACGTCGAGTCCGTCCATTCAATGCTTGATTCCGAGCTCATGTAACCCTCCACACTGCGCCCCCATTCTATCTCTTCGCCGTTATTTCGCCTAGGCTGGGACTCGCAGAATCGACGTGAGCGAACAAGGACTGTAACGGGCAAAGAGTTTATATGCGACGAGTTTGGCCGAGACTTTTTCTTGGGGAAGGGTGCAACGACTTTGGCCAGGGTCGTGCGACGACTTTGGCCGGCCAGCGATGCAACGAGTTTGGCCGGAATTGGCGCGGGTGGTCGTGTACTTGCTAGCAGTTGGGCTCGATCGTTCGTGCGGGGTGGCAGGACTGAACTGGCCAGGTGTGGGGGTTCATGCGTGCGTGTGGGGGCGTGACGTTGTTGTCGGGGCGCTTACACGTGTCTGTCGGGCTGGAGCCGGATGGCGGCGTGAGAATCTCAGCTTAAGAAATCGCCAACCGATTTCCAAAACCTCCTCACTGAGTCCGTAGAGTCCAAAGGGACACCTGTGTCGATGGTCATGGCTATTGTTTTCCTTCCTTCCCGACACTCTTCTTCGGTCGGCTCGAAGTAACCCTGCAACAACTTCAATCGCTCTGGCGGTTGGGGCGCCAGCTGAGCCAAAATTTCGGAGTAGTTCGGGGTAGCACCATAACGGTCGCGATACCAGGAATGAAGCTCCACCGGTTCTTGTTTTTCAAGATGCGCCAATTTGCGCATGAGATCTTCAAGGATTTCCCAGCCAGTTGGAACACCAGACGATCGCGAAACCCCGGAGCCCAAAAGCAAAGCATAGACACCTTTTGAGCTAAAGACAGAAAAGGCGAGACTCAGAAATGGATCAATCATTTAAGAGCATTGTAAGAGGGACAGAGGAGGCGGGGGTTCAACTCCCTTTGGGCAAAGGCGCTGCATAATCAGTTGTTCGGACAAATTTGTTACTATTTGTTACTATTTTTGTACTGTCAACGACTGGAAGCCGCTGGCAACGCTTGGAATGAGAATCAAGTGTAACCTGAGCCCACAGAAGGGCTTACGCGTTCTAAGTGCTTTGGATTGAGAAGGCTGTAAAACGCCGGGGTTCGAATCCCTTCTTCGGCACCAAATTATTTAAAATAGTTAGCTTAAAACGGATCTAACGATCCGTTTTACCATTTTTTATTTGTTGGCACCTGCCCGTTTCCCTATGGCGCGCGCTCATTCCAGCCCCTCATCGCTTCCATCACAACCATCGGAAGGACCATGGGCTTGGCAAGCAAGTCCGTAGTTCTCTACCAATCCATCAAGATCAGAATGAAGTGGATGCTTCTCGCAGTCGACGAGTACTCCAGCCGTCTTGCGGAGTGCACTCAACAATCTCGAGGCAGTTAATTCATCTATCAAATTCTTCCTCATTGGTTTCCCGGAAAAAGCCCGCGAAAAAGCCAAAGTTGTATTTTGGGGTTCCTGAGCTAGCCAGACTCCTGCTTTCGTTGGCATACTCCTTTTAGCCTTGCTGCTCCTCGCCCGCTCCAGGATTCCTCTGACTCGCTCAATGCGGGCAGATTGATTCCCCGATTCCTTTGTTGCCTTGGTCTCCCGCATTGCTCAATAGCGTTTGTCCCGTTTGATCGCAAATACTGCTCGACCGGCAGCACTGCAATCGCAAGGTCTCAATCACTGATGGATCGCAAGTAAGGATCGGTTCGATGAGAAAGTCCCCCGAATACTATCCAGCGCCTCTTGCTTTTCTATTCGCGCTGCAACGTCGAGGCTCCGATACGCTTTCTGAAGCAGATTACGCTCAGATCAAAACCGGCCTTGAAGCCGTCCTCAAGCGTGCTCTAGCCCGCGGCAAATAACCTCTTTAGTTTTCGAGATAAAACGAATAGCAACATTTTCCGCTGATTCATGGCATCTTCTTACGCTCGGAGGAACACAGGCGAACCCGAGCTGCGCTCCAAATGCAACAAGAGCGATTCAACGAGCACCAGATACGATTAGCCAACGAAATTTTCGGTCTACCAGCGCGAAACGTTCAGGTTGTCGAGATAGACGGTGCTCGAAGACGAGCCGGGATCGAAGCTGTCCACCTGAAAATTGGTGAGCAGCGTGGGCGCCCAACCGAGAGCGTATGCGGAGGGCACCGTGACATTGATCGGCTGTTGGTTTCCATCGAGCCATACCGATTGATAGGTGACATTGCCGTAGTCATCGCGCGAATAACTGATCTGCACATGATGCCAGGTGAATTGAGACGAGTTTCGGATATTGCAGGGCGCGCTGGAAGTTAACCAGTGATCGACAGGTGCGGTGGGCGTGCCCACATTTTCAGAGAAATCCCAGGTGCCAGACCAGCCATCGCATTGGACGCCAAAGATCACAGTTTGCCCATTCGACATCACCTGGTTCAAATCCATCTCAAGGTTGGCGATCGATCCGGAGGAATCGGTGAGGTAAACCCATCCGTCGTACACGAAGTTTTTCGCATTGGTGTCGTTGCCGAAGGCAGCATAATAACGCTCACCGCCGTAATACGTGTACGTGGTATAGAACTCGCGGGCATTGCCGCCGAGCGAGGGAGAACCAGTCATCGCCATGGCGCCGGCCGAGGAGCCGTAGGTTCCAGAATCGTGTTCTGCGATCCAGTTGCCCAAGGCCTGAATCCCCGTGACAACCGCAGCGTTAGAAGGAATGGACGGACCAGAGACCGTCGGCGCAGAACCTGATGAGCCGGATCCTGAACCGCCTGCTCCTGAGCCCGAAGATCCGGAACCGCCTGAACCATCCGAACCTGAGCCTGATGATCCAGAGCCTGAACCGCTAGAACCAGACCCGGACGATCCAGAGCCTGAACCATCCGAACCTGACCCCGACGATCCTGATCCTGATCCAGAGCCTGATGAACCGGAGCCCGATGAACCAGACCCTGATGATCCCGCCCCGGACCCGGTAGCAGCTGCGCCGGTGTTTACGATGCCTGCCGAGCAAGCAGTCAGACTAAGGAGAGAAAGACTCAAGAGGCCCAAAAGAAATTGTGAGCTACGATAATTCAACGACTCCCCCTTCGGATCCTGCCAGCACTCACGCCGATCGTTCGCAGCGGGACGTTGACTTGCTCCAACTCGATCTACCTCCGGGCACACCACGGGCGTCGGCGCATATGCGTCGCTCTGTTTGTCTTTTCGGGCAAACACGATAACGTGGCTATTGCAGCTTGGGCCCGTGCCTCTGTCAGTCCAATAGGAACTGCACTATTGACCAAGCTGAAGGCTTACAGCTTTGTAATTTGGCTATAAATTTCGAAGTGAGGAAATCGTAACAGACATCCAATTCACCTACGCTTGCTCTAAAGTTGTATCGAGATCGTTACTAATGTACTTAGTCCCTCTTCCTTCGCCATTGAATGCGCAAATCGTTGCAATATCCTGCCGCGTTATCTCCCGATAACTTCGCGATGTGCAGATGTTTCTGATTGGTTGACGCTACTTTACGAAGGGCTGAGAATATTCGAAGTGATAGTCGTCACTATTGGTAGGCGCTACTTCTTTCGCGTTCAGGCTGATCGCCTGGGCTCTGATCGAATTTCTTTTCTCTCGCAAGATCTTTGGTTTTAACGCGTTCAAAAAGATCATCAAATGGAAGACAACCGGCAAGTGTTTTCTCGCACCTATATACGTCATACAGGTGTCGCTGCTGCGCTTCGGAAGAAAAAAATAAATCACCATTTATTGTGCGGGGACTTAAGACGTCGGTAGCTTCAACATCTTCCCAGGGCCAACATGAATGCTTTGCATCGCCGCATCAAGCTTCTTTCTCTTTTTTTTACTTGTGCGTCGTTATCAATTACCGGTTGCGGATCCCCGACCCGGTTGATTACGTCAAAGGCGCTCATTTCCGTTTCCATCACCCCGTCGAACACAAGCATCGCAGTCAATGGCAACGAACAACTCACAGCGATGGGAAACTATAGCGATGGATCGACTGCGAACCTGACGTCTTCGGTGACCTGGGTCTCGTCTAATACGGCTGTTATCACAGTGAATCAAACGGGCGTGGCTATGGCTGTTGGCGCAGGCAGCGCGGTCATTACTGCAAAGGCGATCGGCGCGACAGGTTCAACAGTGGTAACCGTTACGGCGGCGTCTTTGACGGTCACGTCAATCGCGGTTTCGCCGGCGACGGCGAGCATTGCTACCGGAGCGACCCAGCAGTTCACTGCCACCGCAACCTACAGCAACGGCACGACCGGAGATGTGACCACGTCAGCAACATGGGTCTCTAACGACCAGACGGTGGCGGCGATCGATTCGGCTGGACTCGCGACGGGCAATTTATCCGGTAGTTCAACCATTACCGCAACATTGAGCGCGCACAGCGGGAGCGCAATTTTGAAGGTTGTCGCCCCCACATTGATCAGCATAACGGTTACTCCTTCCAACCCCAGCCTGGCCAATGGAAACACGGAGCAATTCACCGCTACCGCCAATTACAGCAGCAACACGACGGCGAACGTCACGTCGAGTGTGACGTGGAGTTCGTCGAATACCTCAGTCGCCATGATCTCCGCGGGTGGTCTTGCCACCGGCCAGGGCGGGGGCAAGACCACAATTTCTGCCGCGCTCAATGGTGTTACGGGAAGCACCACCGCAACTGTGACGGTGAGCGGTACGGCAAACATCACTACATGGCATGCGGATAAGAATCGGAGCGGCCTGAACAATAAGGAAACAATTCTGACGCCTGCGAGTGTGTCTCCTGCAACTTTCGGCAAGCTCTTCTCGTGTTCGGTCGATGGCTACGTGTACGGCTCGCCGTTAATCCTCTCCAACCAGACGATCAATGGCGCAACGCATAATGTGCTCTACGTGGCTACCGAGAACGACAGCGTGTTCGCATTCGACTCTGACACATGCGACGGTGGTACTCCGTTATGGAAGGTTTCGCTGCTGAAGAGCGGAGAGACACCTCTCACCGACAAGGCGATTCTGCCGTACGCAGGTGTGACCTCAACTCCGGTAATCGATCCGACTACAGGAACGCTTTATGTGCTATCGACGGAGCAGTCGAGTTCCGGAGGCAACTTCCGGTTGAATGCCCTGGATGTCTCCACGGGCGCACAGAAGTTCGGCGGACCGGTGACGATCGATGCTTCGGTAGCAGCGACCAATTCCGACTCGGTCAACGGAGTGGAAACGCTGAATACATCGTGTCTTCAGCGCGCCGCGTTGCTGTTGGCAAACGGCAATGTGTACATCGGCTTTGGTGGTTGCCATAGCGGCTGGCTGCTCGCCTACAACGCTTCCACTCTTACGCAGGTTGGAGTATTCAACGCCAGTCCGAATCTGAACGGTGAGGGCAAATTCGCCAGTGTCGGCGGCATTTGGATGGGTGGCGCCGGTCCAGTAGCCGATAACGACGGAAATATATATGTCACTACGGGAAATGGGGTTTGGGATGGGCAAACCGCGTGGGGTGATTCAGTGCTGAAGTTCGGGTCCAAACTGGTTTTGGGAGCCAATGGGACCATGCAGCCCATCGACTATTTCACTCCATCCATCTACCAGTTCATGGCTTGCTTCGACGCGGATCTGGCCGCTGGCGGCTTGATGCTCATTCCTGGCAGCACGACATTGATAGCTGGAGGCAAAACAGGAACCATGTATCTGGTAGATAGCACGAACCTCGGGCACGAATCAACGACCGACAAGGGGGCTCTCCAGGAGCAATTGTGGGGCGCGGCCCTAGCTAATGGCGGAACCTACCAGCAGAGTTGTGTTGATGCAACGGGAACTAACATCGCGAATATAGCCTCATACGAAATCTTCGGCACTGCCGCCTACTTCAATGGTGCCGTTTACCTGGGCGTATCGCCGACGTCATCGGTTGCCCCGGCAGGTGTCAGACAGTTCAATTTTACAAACACCCTGAGCGCCCAAAACGACACATCGATATACCAGAACCAAGGATCCTTTGGCACAAGCCCATTCATTTCAGCCAATGGCACGAGCGACGGCATTGTTTGGGTTATCAACCAGGGAAATCCGCTGCAAAACGCAGCCGCTGCCGCTCCCACTAGCGCGGCGCTCATTGCGTTTGACGCGTTGAACTACCCGAATGAACTCTATAGCAGTACCAACCAAAGCGGTGATACACCTGGGTACGGCATCAAGTTCAGTTCCCCGGTAGTCGCAAATGGCAAAGTGTATATTTCGACGGGTACCGACCTGACGACAGTCTCGAATCCGCGAGGTGAGATCGATGTCTATGGCCTGAAAAAGTAGTTCAACGACATTGTGGTCGCGTTCCCGCCGCGCCTGCAAACACCCTCTCACCTGAAATTGAGCGTTGTCGGCCTGCAATCGTGTGATTGTTGAGCCGGTTTCGCTTCTCCCCCGCCATCTTCCTGCATTCCACACGTAATGGTGTCGAATTGCCATTACTGGCACATTCCAACGACATCCCATGTGCCTGCTTCGCTTTTCTAAATGACTTAAGGGGCGCAACCTCGGCTCTTATGATTTGACAGCGCGCGAATTGCTGTCATAAGGTTGTATCTGGAAAGAAAAAACTATAGATTTATTGCACAAATCCACATATATAGCTTGCTTGCGCTGCAGAATTATGTATCATGCTCGAAGTAGTTCCTTAAAATGTTGCCTGCGGAAGCTCAGTAGAAATCGTTCGCAAGAAGTGTACGTTGCTAAGTACACATCAATTCTTTAATAAATGATTCTCTGCAGAGTCAGTCCGAAAATAGATATAGCTTCACGGACAGTGTAAGCTCTCTGCCTCGCCGGAGCTATGTGCCAAGAGGTTGCTGAGAAGGACGTTATACAAAGTGCCAAAGTCCTTGTAACTCAAGACAGCCCACCATTCAAATCTGCCAGATTACTCCCTGGAAGGGGTGTGGGTAATCTATGTCCAAAACTTTCTACCTCAAGGGAGTAGTCGAACCCCTGCTTAAGGAATCTTTTGGAGATTAGACAAGAGCTTCGCCGTGACCCCGCGCAATGCGCCATTGCACCTGTGGCCACTGTAAGTGGGATGCAGAAGCTATCGATATGGTTGATACCCGCAAGACTTGGTTCGCTGCGCAACCAGCGGCCCAGAATAAATCTATCCGCATGAAAAGGGAAATCATGAACCGACACAAGCAGTTTTTCTTCTTAACTGTCATTTTTGCACTCTGCTCTGCTTCTGCTTGGGCCGATGTGTACGTCAGCTACCCTGTTAATGGTGCCGTTGTTGCATCGCAGTTCAGTCTTTACGCTACCTCAGATACGTGTTCCAGCCAACCGATCGCTGCGATGGGGTTCTCGCTTGACAGTGGTGCCGACATCTCCTACGCCTTCAGTCCCTCTATCTACTACTCACCATTAAGCGCTTCCCCGGGAGCGCACGTTCTGCACGTGAAGGCGTGGGGAATTTGGGGCTCCGCCTGCGACACCGATGTGGCGATCTCGGTAGCTGGGTCCAGTTCACCTGCTAACGCTAGCACTGGCGTCGCACCCTCAGGTAGTAGCGGGCCATACGTTCCCCCTTACGCCGCGGTTGTCAGCAGCATTCAGACCGTCGGCGGCTGGGTTAATTTTCATGATTATGGAACTTACGGCTCCTCAGCGGGCGCCATGGCGATGACAGGTTCTCCCTCGCTCAGCGGCAATGCCCGCGAGTTCTATACCACGTACACGTATTACGGCGGTGAGCGTTATTATGCTGCCTTTGGCGACGACACCAACGCAAGAAACTTCGTGTACGACGGGTGGGTTTACTTGACCGATTCTTCCGGATCGATCGCCAACCTTGAGATGGATTTGAACCAGGTGATGCCGAATGGGCAAACTGTGATTTTTGGCGTCCAATGCGATGGCTGGACCGGCACCTGGGATTTCTCTGAAAATATAGGCACGCCCACCGCACCTGTCGATCACTGGTTAACTTCCAGCGCGCCCTGCAATGTTCGAAACTGGTCTCAATTCACCTGGCATCATGTGCAGTTCAGCTATTCGCGCGATGACTACGGCAATGTCACCTATCAATCGGTATGGCTCGATGGAAACCAACAGCCGATCAATGTCACGGTGCCCTCCGCATATGCTCTCGGTTGGGCGCCCGCGCTGCTCACTAATTTTCAGGTGGACAGCTACAGTCCAGGTTGGTCTTCCAGCACCATCTTCCTCGACAACCTGGCACTTTCGCGCTGGTAAACCGAAAGTTTCAGGTGAATTGGTTGGCCGACAGCAGGTGATTAAAACGGCACGCGCTGACGCTTCGTACGATTGAAATCAATCGATGGAAGTGATCAGCGCGGCATCCTGACCTCGCCCCCCAGCAAGGCTGGCGCTTCAGAATTCTCTCGTGAGTGGGCGTTGAGGTTGAGAACTAATTGGTTCGAGTGATCCAGAAACTGCAAGGCCATACATTGTTGCCGTCGAGCGAGGGCGCGAACAATTTCAGATCTGTCGGCATTCTGGCGAAACTGCCTTCCCACTCAGGGAAAACTTCGCGCAATACTTCCGGATGATGTTGCTGCATTGCGCTACTCGCCCACACCACTTTGAATGCAGAATTGAACGAGAGAAACGCCTCGAGCAAATATTGCTCGCCCCAGAAGCACAGGTTCCTCTTTACGAACTTCTCCGGGTAGTCGAGCGGCGTAAAAATGTCGTGAAAATGGATGAGCACACCGGGCGCGAGTCTAGGCAAAATACCAAGCAGCTCGAACAGGACATCGCTATCCATCGAAACAACGTGGCTCGAGTCGATGAAGAGGACGTCGCCTGCCTTGAGCGAAAGGAATAGATCGAAAGGCGCATCCTGCACTTTAGCTGGAATAAGGCGGGTGAGGCCTGGCAGACCTTGCTTGAGATATGAAGCAGGATACGGTTCGATCGCGATCAGTTCACCGGGAAATCCGTCGGCAGCGTTCTTGCGCATCGCTGCAGCGTTAACCAGTGTCGAGTTGCCGCTGCCGATCTCAACTACGCGCTGGGGCTTGCGCTGGCGCACGAAGGCGTAGAGAATCTCGGCGTCGACTCGCTCGAAGAAACCGTTGTTGAAATGAAACTGCGGTCCGTGACCGTTAATGGATACGGTTGTCTCGGAAAACCCACATTCCTTTACATACGGAAGAAGCTCAGTACGCAGCAAGTCGATTTGATCTTGCAGATTGAAATCAAATGCTGCGCATGGGCGGCAGGCCTTCCAATCCTTATTCTGAAACGATTTGATGCTGGGGACCGGAAAGTAAAAATGTTGGGGCGTCACGCTTACGCCGAGCCCATCCTGCACGAATTGAAACAGTGTTGAGAGCGTCAGCCTCACGCTGGGCTTACGCATTAGGCTAGTCACCAAAAGTACCTCACCGTTCATTAATTGGATGTTGCAGACCCAGCAATAGGGCGCCGAGTTCTTGCCCTCATTAGATAAGGTGCCATTTAAGCGGCAAAGGTTGTCAGCAGAGTTTGCTAACGGACGCCGGCCGGTCCTCTCCCATCTTCATATGGAAGGAGTGATCGATGGCACGTTGAGCGATGATGCGAACGAAATTGGGTTGAGGCAGCGCATCGCGTTTCACGTGCATCAAACTTCCTATTGAGTAAACAAAGAAGTTAATGGGAATAATCCGCGCCGCGAGAAAAGCATAAGCCCACGCACGATGGATCCTATTCGCATCCTGATCGGTGATAACTTAGCGACTTCTTAACATTTTTTTGAGTTGTTAATCTTGGGTCCCGCTTTTCAGCCTCAAAACGATTCGGAGGTGTGATGCGAACGCTTAGTCCTACAAAGCTCGTTCTCTCTCTCAGTTTTTCAGGTCTCTTCACGATGGCGCTCTGCGGATGCGGCGCATTGTCGACTTCTACAAATGGCACGGGGGCCGGTTCCGGCACTCCACCGCCGGGTTTGTCGTCGATCAATCACATCGTCTTTCTCTCGCAGGAGAATCGTTCATTCGATCACTATTCCGGGGCACTCCGCCAATACTGGAAGCAGAACGGCTATCCTGACCAGTCGTTTGACGGGCTGCCGCAATTCAATCCAGCGTCAGGGGCAGCGCCGCTGGCAGGTCCGGCCCCGACGAACCCAGGCTGCAATGCAAACCAGCCTCCACCGGCCGACTGCGCATTCGATACCAGCAACCCTGTTACCTCGTTTCACCTGATTTCGCAATGTGTAGAGAATCCGAGTCCATCATGGAACGAAGGACACATCGACTGGGACTACAACGACCCGCTGGGACAGAGCGCCGCCAAACTAAACGGATTTGTCTACTCTGCCGCGCATGACGCACGCAATAACCAACCGCCCTTCTTTGACACCAACGGCCTGCGCGCGATGGGGTACTACGACGGCAGCGATCTGAATTACTACTACTACATGGCGTCGAACTTCGGCACCTCGGACCGGTTCTTTACCCCAACCCTCGCCCGTACGCATCCGAACCGCGAATACCTGGTCGCCGCAACATCAGGCGGTTATGTGTATCCTGAGGGAACCGACGCCAACGATTCAGCGCAGCTCTCGCAGACCACAATTTTTCAGCTGTTGCAGAACGCGGGAATCACCTGGAAGATTTACGTCGACCCGACGAACAGTGGCTGTTCCGGACCGCCCTATCAAGCTTCGTGCCTGATCAACTTGAGTTACATCAACAATTTCACCTTTGCCAAAACCATCGTCTCGCAGTATCCACAAAACATCGCTCCGATCTCGCAGTACTTTACCGATCTGCAGAATGGCACGTTGCCCCAAGTGGCTCAGATTGAACCGGCCACCGATGCCGGCTTTGACGAACACCCTACAGTTGACGATACGTCGCTGAGCAATATTCAGTTGGGAGCTCAATACGTAGAGTCGCTTATTAATGGGCTCATGAAAAGCTCATCGTGGAAGGATTCAGCGTTTATCCTCACTTACGATGAGTGGGGCGGATTCTACGATCACGTTGCGTCGCAGCCGGCGGTAAGTCCTGATGGCATCAAGCCAGTGGACTTGTTGCCGGGCGATTTTTGCACCACGACTACCGGACCCACATGCGACTTTGTTTTTACCGGATACAGGATTCCGCTGCTCGTCGTGTCACCCTATGCGAAGAAGAACTATGTAGATCACACTGTTGCCGACGCCACGGCGATTCTGAAGTTGATCGAGACACGGTTTAATTTGCCGGCTCTCACAAAACGCGACGCAGCGCAGCCCGATATGACGGCTTTCTTCAATTTCACTTCGCCGCCGTGGATAACTCCGCCCACGCCGCCTGCGCAAACGACTGCTGGCGCTTGCTATGTGGACAAATTGCCCTGATCCAAGTCGACCCGATCGAGGCTTAGAGCACCGGACCGAATCGCTGGACGTTCAGGGTGGTTGGCTCGATAGCGAGAATTTTGACTGCGGGCCGGTCTTTGATGCTGCGTTGGCAGGTACTTGCATCCAATATAAAGACGTTTACGGTGAGGACGTACTCGCGAATATGCCGTCAGCTCTCTTGCAGAAACTGATCTCCATGCGGTCTGTCTCCCTGGCAGTCGTCATTCTGCTATTTGGCAGCGGTTCGCACATGCTGATTCATGCTCAATCCGCAGTCCTGGGCCAAACCGGGACCGCGCCTGCGAACTCTCCCATGCAGCCCACCTTGAACACAAGCCCGCTCACACGACCGGAGACTCAGCCACCTTTGGACGTCGACAGGGATCCAATCCCATCTCCTGACCCGATTAGGCCACCGGTATCCGCGGCAAACGTCAATCCAGTCACTGTGCCAAGTTCTGCGGGTAATGCAAGCGCCGAACTCAAGAAGCAGCAGGATGGCGTCTATATTCTGCATGCGAACGTGGACGAAGTGATCCTGAACTGCGCTGTGCTTGATGCCAAAGGCCAACCCGTAAATGATTTGAACCGCGACAATTTCCGCGTCTGGGAAGATGGCGTTGCAGCGCAGATCAACTCTGTGCAACACCTCGATCTTCCTGTATCGATGGGCATCTTGATCGACAATTCCGGATCCATGCGCGAGAAACGAGCTGCCGTTAACGCTGCTGCGTATCGCTTGCTCAACATATCCAATCCGCAGGATGAGGTGTTTGTCGTCAACTTCTCTGACCGTGCTTATCTCGACCAGCGTCTGACCACCGATCGAGTGGTGCTCGATCGCGGAATTTCGCGCTCCGATTCCGCAGGCACTACGGCGATGTATGATGCCGTAGCCGCATCGGCAAACGAGCTGGCCAAACATGGCAAGAATAGGAAACAGGTTTTGCTCATCATTACCGATGGAGCCGACAACGCATCAAGGCTCCGCCTCAAAGACGCAATCAGCCGCGTGCAGGGCCTGGGAGGCCCCGTGGTGTATACCATTGGACTGCTCTTCGACGCCGAGCGAAACGAATCGGACCGTGCAAGAAATGATCTGGAGACGCTATCGCTGGAAACCGGTGGCATCGCCTTTTTCCCGCGATCCTTGCAGGATCTCAACGACATCGCCGAAGACGTCGCCAGGGACATTCGCGAACAGTACGTCGTCGCCTACCACTCGAACCGTCCGTTCAGCATGCAAGGCTATCGTGCAGTTCGCGTCGAAGCGTACGGGGCGCGCCGCGCTCAACTCACCGTGAGAACCAAACGGGGCTATTATGCACAATCAGAGCAGTCCAAAGAACCATTAAACGCAACCAGGTAACGGCGATGAGATGATAGCCGCGCCTGCTGCAGTTTTGGCTTTGCCTTTATCCCCAGTACTCCAAAGCAAACGCTGAACCGCTACCGTTATTGCAAACGGAATTCCACGGTGATAATCATTTGCACGGCTACCGCATGGCCCTGATACATTGCGGGGCTGAACTTGTATTGCCTTACTGCTGCTAGCGCTCGTTCGTCTAAACCCATACCGAGATGACGCACCACCGTGGCATTCTGGGGATTGCCCTGCGAATCGACAATCAGCTGAATTCCGACGACGCCCTGGAGATCTGCCTGGCGCGCCTCCGGGGTGAACTGTGGTTCAACGGAATGAATGACACGGGGTGCGCTCACACCTCCGCCTACGTTCATCAGGCCGCCACCATATCCGCCATTGCCCCCCGGCCCCATGCCTGTTCCCTTGCCTTGGCCTATTCCTCCGCCCAATCCGATGCCGAATCCAGAATTGCTTCCGCTTCCCTGTGAAGCCAATGCAACTTGCATTGACTTAGGCGCGCCCAGTTTTGGCATTTCAGTATCTTGCGGCAGGCGAATTTGCATGCTTGGCTCAACCGACAACTTCGGAACCTTGATCTTCGCTTGTTCGAGATGCACCATCGGAGTTCTTATCTCCACCGGCACGTGCCCCCGGCTGGGCGCCTCTACCTGATGCGCACCGCCTCCACCGCCGCCTCCAGGCACTTTCGCAACCTGCATCACAGGCGGAGGCGGAGGATCGTAGAGTGTGAAGTGAATCGAAGCAACGTTGGTTTCTGCAGTTTTTACGACCGTCTTTGGAATCATCATTCCCAGCGTTACAATCGCCACCGCGGCAACAACATGAATGACGCACGAAAGCGTGCTGGAAAACCGGTCCCGATTCGACGTATATTGGTCGAGCCCCCTGAACATCTCCGGGACACATGCTGGTACCGCAGGCCGGGCAATGATCGGTAGTGGCAGGTGCTCAGCCACCACAGAAGCGGTGTTCCCATATTGCAAAGTAACTGGCCAGTTATCGTACACTCCAGTCACTCCTCCACCATCAGCTAGAGGTTCAGTTCCAGGCCCGTATTTACTCGTCATGTTCGCGTGCGGGAAATGCACCCGCGTCCCCTCTCTTCTGTTTTGCTGCTCCAGAGTCTCTGGGCTTTGTTAGCTCAACTGCATGCCTCGCCATCCATTCATTTCGGCGGTGGCAATTTGTAACTGGCCTTACCAAATTCCTTTATCGCTTCCAGTCAGTCGCTGCTTGGCTACGGCGGCCGTCGCCAGCCACGGCAACAAGCTAAGGCGTGCGCCAATTTCCAGTTCTCCCCGCCCCAGCACACAAGCCAATTGCGATCCATAGAGCCGGGCAGATTGCGGCATGATGGGTACACGCAAAAAGCCGCGGCTGTAGAAAACCTCTTTGCCACCGAACCTTGCCGCATTCGTTACAAACTCCGGCAGGTCGAGTCCAGCCCCGCGATAGCCCATCACATAATCCGAAACGATTTGAAGATATGTCGCCATTCCCTCCCAGATGCCCGCGCTGATGGCCAGTGACCGCAGTTGCTCATAATCAATGCCGCCGGCATCCGCCACGGCAGTGGTATCTACGATGTCGCATAGCCTGAAATTGAAATGGCGGTACATGCGCTGCAGAGTCGAAATCATTAGTCGATCTGAAAGTGAAGAAATCTGAAATTGATAATTGCCGAAGCGCACCTGCCTGGCGCGACCTGCCAACGAGGACGCGATGACGAGTTGTTCTCCTGTTTGGCCAAGCCGTCCCGCGTGGACTTCGACCGGCTCAGGCAAGCCCGGTATCTGGAAGTTCCACTTATTCGCCAAACGGTCTCCCCAGCTTCGGGGTGCAATGCTTGCGTTAAAGTTCGCGCGAAAGAGCTTCGTCACATCTTCAACAGCAACGTTGGTGTACAAATCTAAATCGCTGCCCAGATCGGGCCAGTGGTCCAGCGATTTAATAACCGTCACGTCGTAGCGGCACTCTTGAAACCTGGTACAGATCTCGTGCAAAAAAAAGACAGCATTCTCGATGCGCGCGCGCTCGCATGCCAGCGCGCCTCTTGCCCACGCGGTCTGAGCGACATTCCTCTCGTCGCGCATCAAGCTGAGCACAACTTCCAGCCAGCGCACGTCCACATGGTGCGTATGGGCCAGCGCCAGTGCTTCTCTGAACTCATCGGGACCAAGGCTCAGCAACTCCCGCTTCAGCGCGGCCCGCTCGAGCGAAGCTGTCGAATACCCTCCATGCGGCTGCAGCAACATGCGAGAAAGCAGGGTAAGCGGCTTTAACGACGGAAACTCTGTGGCTGGCTGAATCATCTGTTCTGCTCCCCTTAAGACAACTCAGTTAGGTAGCTTGGGTGTTCTGGATAAAGGAGGCGCCGAAGGCGCATTCTGAGAGGGTTTCCGGTCCGGCGAGGTGTTATCGCGAGGCGTCAATTCGATAGGAGATTGTTCCATGTGGCGCTGGCGGCTATACACCTCCACCGCGCCGTCAACTTTTTGATCGCTCTCAGTGGCCACTTGAAACAGTGGCCTGCCCACGGCTGCCGAAGTCGTCGCGCGGCCCACGGGAATGTTCGCGTCGACGGCCTTTCGCGCCTTCTCATAGAAGAATTGTGCCGACTCCAGATCGCCGTCCTTCTCCGCAACGTAAGCTCGGTTATTCAGCGAAAACGCGCTGGTTGGATCGAGCGAATAAGCCGTCAGGAAATCTTGCCTTGCCGTAGCCCAGTCGCCTTGATTCTCCGCTGTCACTCCCCGCAGGTTCAGGATGTCAGTCCTTGATGTTGTGGAATCAGTCCCCGTCATCCGACTCTGAAGGCGTTTTGCATTCACCTCAGCCATCTCGCTCACCGGTTTTCCTCGCCACGCAGAGCTGTCGGTGAGGTCAATTGTGTCGGCAGAACTGGAGACTGCAGCCGCCGCGTAGTGTTTCAATGCGCTCGCGTAATCTCCCATCGACTCCTCGGCCACGCCCAGATTATTCAGCGTGTATGCGTTTTGTGGATCAAGAGCCCGCGCCTGCTCGAGAAGTGCCGCCGCTTCGTTGCCCCGGTTTTCTGACAACAAGCCCATCGCCTCTACATTCATGCGATTCACCCGCATCGGCGTCTCCTTCAGTTCTGCGAATGCGGTATTCATGGGCTTTCCTTCAAGATCCTTCACGTTGCTCAAATCGATATTCGCAGTGGAGCCTTGCTCGGACGCCAACTTATAAAATTTGTTGGCCTCTTCAAGTTGACCTTGCAACTCCGAGATGTAGCCAAGATTGTTCAGCGTAAAGGGGTCAGCGGGGTCGTACAGATACGCCTTATAAAAGAGATCGGCAGCTTTTTCCAGTTTGTGCTTCCGAACTGCCGCCACTCCTTCTCGGTTAAGACGCTGCACGTGAGTCAACTCGCTGTGCCTCGGGATAATGATGCTCACGGTATGACGCGATGACTGCGCACAAGCGCCAAGCGATCCCAGGCTCGCAATCACCGCAGTAACGCTTGTGAAGTGACGTAAACCCTTGCCCATCGTGCTCCCTTAGCGTAACTCTGGATAGAGGTCCAAACCCCTGGAAGAGCCCTTATAAGAGGTCCAACCCACTGAAGAAGCCCTTCAGACGGGGTACTGTGTAATTTGTTAGATGCGTTGTGACCACCCTCGTTGCCTCTATCGCACACCATAGACCACCCTTTATCTCAAGCCATCATCGAAACTAATGCCGTTGAATATCGTGCGGAGGTGTGTGTCAAATGGTTCGATCTCTTCCAGTGGCCTTTATCGAATGTGTGCTGCTGGCTGTTCCACTCCTTGGCGCCCAGTCAGAACATCCAAACAACGCTAACGCGGCAGTAGAGACTGTTAGAGCGTCGGGCGATTTGGCAGCCCTGCCATCACTCCCCCGCGGCAGGACCACCATCGTAGGCGGCACAATACAAAACCTGGATTTTGTACGCGACCAATTCTCCGTGGCCCTCTACGGACAGCGGCCAATGAAGATATTGTTTGATGAGCGGACCAGGGTTTATCGAGACGGAGTCAAGATTCCGCTGCGCGACCTGCGCGCCGACGAGCACGCTTCCGTTCAAACCGCCTTGGATGGAAGCGATGTATTCGCCGTGAGCATCCATGTCCTGTCGGCCTCTCCCGAAGGTGAATGCCGTGGCCAGATACTGAATTACAATCCTCGCACCGGGGAGTTGAGCATCCGTTCAGAACTGTCTTCTGATCCGGTCAAGTTGTTGGTTCCGTTGGACGCGTCCATCGTGCGCCAGGGCCAAGCCGCATTTACCTCTCAGTCTTCAGGGCGAAGCGATCTCGTAGCAGGCGCGCTCGTTTTGGCCACATTCCGGCGCGGTCAAAACAGCAAGGATGTCGCCAGCCGTATCGCGATTCTGGCCGTCTCTGGCTCGTCGTTCCGGTTTGCTGGGAAAATCTCTTACCTCGACCTTTCGAACGGGTTGCTCGATATGGTCGATCCTCTGGACGGAAAACGTTACGAAATCCACTTTTCTTCCGCGCGCATCCCTACGAGTGGAAATATTCATCTCGGCGAAAACGTCACCGTTGTGGCGTCTTACGACGGGTCCCAATACCAGGCCATTCAGATTTCAGCTTATTGACGATGAAAGATGGAGCCGATGTTCGCATCGAGCCGATGACCCGCCTCATCGTCAACGCTGACGATTTTGGCCAAACCCAGGGAATCAATCGCGCCGTCCTCGAGCTTCATCGGGCGGGTCTGCTCACCAGCGCCACACTCATGGCTCGCGCGGCTGCCACCGACCAGGCCATTGAATTCGCGTGCACAATGCCATCGCTCAGCACCGGCTGCCACATTGTCCTCACCGATGGCGAACCGATCCTCCCACCCGCTCAAATCCCTTCGCTGCTCGACCCATCTACCAGTCTCTTCTTTGCAAGCTTTAACGCGTTCCTCGGCCGGCTTTTTATCGGCCGTATTCGCGCCGATGAAATCGAGGCCGAGACCATCGCCCAGATCAAATCCCTTCAGTCTCGCGGGATTCGAGTTACTCATATCGACAGTCATAAACACACGCATATGTTCCCTGAGGTTCTTCGTCCCCTTCTTCGTGGAGCACGCGCCTGTGGCATTCAATCAGTTCGCAATCCATTCGAGCCGGCATGGGCCATTCGCGCTACCGCCAACTGCGACTTCGTTCGCGCTGCACAGGTAAGCGTTCTCCGCAGCCTGCAGGCTCGCTGGCGACGCATCCTCACGGAAGAGGGCTTCTCCACCACGGGCGGCACGCTCGGCGTGTCCTGCACCGGTGCACTCAGCAAGGGGACTCTTCGTAGACTCCTCGATCAGGTTCGGACCGGTACATGGGAACTGATCACGCATCCCGGCTATTACGATGCCGATCTGGCGCGCGTTCAGACCACCCTCCGCGCGTCACGCGATATGGAGCGCGAGGCACTTCCCGTTCTGCATGAATTCCCCGCGCTGCACCTCATCTCCTGGAGCCAACTCAATCCCCAGCGATGATGCAATCATGCTGTCTCACCACTCTGGAGACAAATCGGCGGAGCTCACGCTGCCACATCGTCGCGTGGTGAATTGGTGGGTACTTCCAGTGGCTCCGTTGCTATGCTCTCTCGAAAGAGACTCGTGCTAAGTTTGACGGGTTCTTGAGAGGAAATGGGGGCTGGGAATGGAGGTCCATAAACTCCACGAAAATCATTCCATCGAATCTCGAACAGCTCCGATAATGTTGCCCAACCATCGGTAAGGGGCCGAAAATGAGAATTACGATAATCGTGTACAAGGCGCAAATCGATTTCCCCCACTTGCAGACGGCGCAAAAGGGCGACGTGAATTAATTCGCTGTCGTATCCCCAACCATTCAGGCTCAGCGACGGAAATACGAGATTGGCAGCATTGAGCGTGAGCGATTTCAAGCCGCACTGCGTATCTCTAAAAGGTAACGCTAAAACGTGACTAGCCACAAAATTGAAGATACGGCTCGCGACACGCCGATGCAGAGGCTCCCCACTATGAGAACTGAAAGGAGCAAGCCACCGCGATCCGATGGCGATGTCTGCTCCGTTCCTCAAGGCCGCAACAAGGCGTAGAACTTCGCGGACAGATTCCTGCAGATCCGCATCGCAAAGGATTACAATCTCGCCGCTTGCTACCTTTACACCCTGACGGATAGCGAATCCTTTTCCCCGGTGGGGAAAGGATAGAATCTCGACGCCACAGTGGGGTGCTTGAAAAGCACGAGCGATGTCTGCTGTAGAGTCCGTCGATCCATCATCAACAACGATGATTTGGCATTCGCCGAGATGAGAAGCCGATAGTTCGGCGATCACACCTAGCGTAGGTGCAATTCGCTTTGCTTCGTTGTATGCGGGGATGACAAAACTGAAACTATAAGTTGACACGGACACTCCTGGAAGTTGAGCTTGGCGGATATGAGGATTGGATGATCACCCATCTTACTTTCTGTATCCGCTCGTGAAGTGCCATTATGGAGACCCTCGCGCTACGCTGCTGTTGCCTCGCCTTGCGGCGCGGTGGGAAGTTGTTTTGACTTATCGAGCAAACGTTCAAACTCCGCTAAGTATGATGCGACGATGCGTGGCATTGTCGACCGCAAAGCTTCCCGATAATTTTGTGCGGCCATGCGCGCCTGTCGTTCCGGATCATTGGCGAGTGCGATTAAGTGCGAGGCCAGGTCGGCGGAATTGCCCGGCTCATACGTATCAATTGCGAGACCCTCCTCTCCCGCCAGGCGCACAAAATCTTCCACGTCGGCAGCAATGATCGGTAGGCCAAAGCGAGCCGCAATATGCGCTACGCCGCTGGGTCCGCCAGATGAAAGATACGGCATGACCGCAACATGGGCCGTACGAAAGACATCTTCGAGTTGGTCCTCATCAAGATAACCGAGAAACTTTATGTGGGGATTTGATCCCCATTTCTCTTTGAGTCGAGCCAGATAACCCGGGCGGTTCGGGTGATCGCATCCGGCAATAATCAGCGAAGCATTCGGTACTTTGGAAAGCACTGCGGAAAGCGCTTCGAGCGGCGTTTCGAGGCGCTTGTAGCGGCCCCACTTGCCGAAAGCGAGCATACGGAATTCGTTGGGTGAACGTAATGCCGCGTCGGGTGAGTGCGGCTGACCGAGTGTTCCGTGCGGACGAACGCCAATATTTTTGGCACCATATTGCTGTTGAAGAATGTGTTTGTAACGCTCGAGCAGAACAGACACCGAGTCAGCGCATAGCAACGAGCGCGTCGCGATGGAGCCAGCAGAGCGATAAACACGAGGGAAGGCAATGTCCGCATGTTTCAAGTCGCAAAGGGCCATCAGGTGATGTAACGTGACATGCGTCCTGAAGCCGGCGGCGCGTACAAGCTGAGGTGTGCAGAGTCCTGCAAATGCAGCTAGAGGGTTCGCGCCAAATGTCGAATACACGAGGTTGAACCAAACGATGTCGGGCCGAATTTCCCGCACGGCACTCATGATGCGCAGAGCATTGCCCACCGCACCCACCCGCCAACAACGACGAACCGTGAAGCCGGGCAATTCAGGCTGATCGGGCTGCTCAGGCGCATATTCATCACCAAGAATCGTGAAATCGACTCCCTGGCGACGGAGCCCCTCGGCAAGGTGAAAGCCGTATTCACTTAGATGGTGCCGGCTAGGGGGAAACGTCGTGACGAGACAAATCCGCATCTAGTTCCCTTCATACGAAAGATCCTGATCCGCCGGTCACCGGTCGAGCACGTCCAAAATATCAAGAATGTCAGTGGAATCTCAGTAGAACAAATACTCAACCGGCACAAAAGGCTTCACTTTTAGGTCTACGTCGTTAATTACGATGCCGTGGAAACTCAAGTGGGTTGTTCAGCGACAAACGATTCAGCTCGCTGATCCCGAAAGAAGATGCATTCGCGCGGAAGCGCCGCGCCGCAATCAAACCGGGCTCCGTTCGCGCAGCGCTTCCAGCGAAAATTCCGGTTGAAGAAACTGCTTGCCCTTGCGCAACAATTCCTTGCACTTGGTCAACTCAAACCAGCGAAGATAGTTGGATACAACGTGCGTTATGTTCATTTCGACGCCCGCTGCGTAATTCTGCATCGCCATCGCGTGCTCCAGCTTGGGTGATTGCAGAACTGCAACAAGTTGCTCGGCAAGATCGTTGGTGTCACCCACTTTATAGAACCGAATCGCCAGATCTTCGTTCTCTGCCATTGTTCGAAAATCCGCAATGCTGGCACTTACGATGGGGACTCCGAACTCACACGCCTGATGAGCCGGCCCACTCGAACCGGTCGAGGAGTCGTAAGGTAGCACCACAATGGATGCGGTCTGAAACAGCTCAGCGACGGATTCTTCAGCAACGTATCCGCGGAATTCGACAGGCAACCCCGGCGGCAGAGACGCACGAATCGATTCCCAGTACCCAGGCTTGGTGTAATGATTAGCACCGGCAACGATCAACTTCGCGCGTGGCGCTTTCTTCAGAACCAGGGGGAAAGCTTCCATAAGAGTCTCGAGCCGTTTATAGGTTCCCCAATGCCCGAAGGCCAAAATGCGTTGCTCGGGATTGCCGCGCTTCGCAAAGTCAGGCGCCGCGAGAGCTGGCGAAAATGTCCCATGAGTGCCCAGCAGCACATTTCGGGCTCCATACTTTGTCATCAACGTCTCGTAATACCCGGGCAGCAGCACAGACACCGAATTCGCGCGCAACAGCGTTTTGGTGGCCATCTCAGCACCAAGGCGAAAAAGACGCTCAAGCCGCACTCCGGTTGCCGAAAAGTCCACATGCTCAATGATGTTGTGCAGGGTCACATGCGTGTAAAAGCCTGCGCTCCTGGTAAGCGCCGGAGCCGACAGACCCGCAAATGCTGTAATAGGTGCCTGCGGAGTCGCGAACGTGGAGAAGACAAGGTGGTACCAGACGACATCGGGATTCAATTTACGGATCGCGTTCAGAAGCCGAGCAGGATTCGACAAGCTCCCAAACTTCCAGCAACGGACTACGTTAAATCCAGGCAGTTCCTGAAGCTCATTGGTCACGATCATCTTCCCATTCTGGTCAGTCGCGAAATCGTAACTCGTCAACTCGTCCGCCAGAATGGTCAGCTGCACATTGGGATGACGCCGAAGTTCATTTGCAATATAGTACGCATATTCATTTAACTGACGTCCGCTGGGCGGGAAAGTAGCCACTAAACATATCTTCATATCAAAGCCCTCTAAAAAATTGTGATTTCCGCATAAGGTATGAACCTTTGATTCTGCGCGGTTGAAAAATTGAAAAACGTCTCCTGTCGCACACCGGCTGAAAACCGGATCGGATACTTCAGGGCGAGCGGCGTCGAACCATCGTGGAACATGTGGCTAAGCGGCCGCGAATAGGAAACGGAAAAGCTATTTTGCGTTGCGTCGTAGACGTGGAAACCTCTGACGCTGGAGTAAGAGCTTGAAAATTGCAGATCCCAGTTGCGCTTCGGGATGAAATCAATGCTTCCAGCGGGGCGCAAGCTCTGCGCTATACCGGAGCGATTTTGATAGATTCGCCATGAGCGCACAAATTCCGCAAGTGCTTTCACATCGAGCCGCTGAGAAAACCTGTGTTCAAAACCGACGTAAGAGGATGTGAAGTAATACTCTATGTGCGCGCTCCTGAACCATAAATCGTCGACTCCCCATCCGGTTAGCAGCGCGGTCTTCCCCCACGGCGCGCCTACTCGAAAGTTAACCTTCGCCGCAAGTTCGTGCGAATTCTGGCCACTCTGAGTGAAGGGGCCTGTTTCATGCATCAGAAACCCAGTGCCTGAAATTACGTTGAAAAGCGAACTCGTTGACACATAGCCATACAGGCGAAATAGATTCTGATTCATGTCGTACGGATCCTTGGTGTCGCGCCGTATTGTTTCCTGGGCTCCGGCATTGAACGTCATCGCGTTGCTGCCAAGGCGAATCGTTGGGTTCAGCGAAAAATTGAAAGTCGAGTCAGTGGTATTGCGGTCGATAACTGAGTTCCTTATCGGCACCGAAATAGAACCTCGGGCATTGCGCATTTGAAAGAATCCACCCGGCGCCAGCGCGCTACCTACGGGTAAATGAAGATGGAATGCGTCGGTCCACATCGTCTGAAACGATGAGCGTGGCGGCGGCAATTGAGCTGTGTTGGAGCTTGGCACAGCAAGTGCCGCGAGCGTTTTGGAGTCAAGAACGTAAACCGTCGGATCTTCAAAGATGGGCGTGGCGGAGAGATCAGAGATGACACTCAAATGATGATTGACTCTCAACCCCTCCTCCGACGCGGTTTCCAGCAATCCCTGTTCGGCGGTTTGATCTTCACCACCTCCGTTGGTCGCTTGAGCAAATGCTGTGAGCGCCTCCCGGTTCTGGTGTTCCTGTCGAGCGACATTAGCTTTGGCCAACAAATACTGATAATTCTGTGTGCCATCTCCGGGATCGATAGCCGCCAGCTCGGCCTTCGCCTTGACTGTCTCGCCCAGAGCGAGATCGTCATTGGCCAGAGCTATGCGTACGTCAGCATCCGGCGCACCCGCGGCCTTCGCTCGTCCCAGATAAGCCTCGGACAAGTCGTAATGATGCAGGGAACTAAACAGGTTTGCAGCCTGAAGGTATTGAAGTCCGTTTGGGGGCGCCGTTTCACCGGCCTCGGCTTCCATCCATCCCAGGGCAAGCTGGCGTTCGGCGTCGTTTTGCTGGCCGCGCTGCGCCATGATCTGTCCGATCGCCAGTCGTACACTGATGCGATCGCTGCCGGCGGCGACAAGTGCCTTCTGGAACCTGTCCATCGCTGCGTTCTGATCGCCAATCGTACTGAGAGCCTGCCCTGTTGAGATCAGGATTTCACTCATATCCGATCCTGAATCCGCCACCTGCCCAACTCCGCCCTCGGGCACATTCGACAACTGCGATAGAGCATGCTGTTCCGCTAGCTTCACATTGAGATAAGTTTTCTCACGGTCCTGGAGACTTGCGTAGGACTGTGCGAGCCACGCATAGAGCTGCGGGTTATCAGGTGAATACTTTTCCGCAACTTCCAATTCAAGGATTGCGTCGTGATAGCGATGCTCCGCAAAATATGTGCTTCCCAAGCCAATGTGCAGTGCGCCGTCATTCGGGGTGATCTTCAACGCAGCTTGATATTCGCGGGCGGCCGATGTGAGCATGCCAATGCGTCCATAAGCTGTGGCGCGAATTATATGAAGTCCAAGAGAGTCTCCAGACGCTCGTTCTGCCAAGTTTGCTTCTTTGATAGCTTCGTCAGGCTTGCGCAATCCTAAATCGGCATATGCCAGTCCCATGTGCGCCTCGCCGTTGTTCGGCTCTCGTTTGAGTGCCGCCTCAAAATCCGCAGCAGCCGGTTTGGAACGACGAAGGTCGTTCAAAACAAATCCGCGATTGACGTAAGCCGTCACCGCATTGGGGTTCCGATTGATGGCTTCAGTAAAGTCCGCAACCGCCCGTTCGTTATCTCCACGGCTCTTATGAACGTAGCCGGCAAGAAGAGGTATATCGACTTCCTTGGGCAAAACATCCCAGTACTTGGCGGTAAGTGCGAGAAGATCATTTTCTCTTCTGAGAAGAAGCAGATCGTACCCGAGATAGACAATCACTTCGCGATCGTTGGGTAGCACTTTGATAGCTTTTTGAGCTGCTTCTTCCGATTCCTGATATTTGCCGGTAAGCCGGAGATATCTTTCGGTCTCACGCAGAATCTTGGGCTTGTCTTCCATCGATTCAGATATGCGGCTCATCCATTGCCCGGCCAGAGGGAGGTTATGCGCCTCAATTCCGGCGTTGATGCCTCCGGCAATAATGAGCGCGTTCTGCGGGTACATCTCATAGCCTTTGCGATAACTCGCCTGCGCTTTGCTGTATTCGTGGATCGCGGTGAAGAGATCGCCGAGCGCAAGATACGGCACGTGCGACGAAGGGTCTACCTTTTGCAAATGCTCGAAATACTTCTGTGCATCCTGGTCATGACCAACCTCGCGCGAGGCGTACCCAAGGGAGGTAAGAGCTAGACGATTATCCGGATCGCTTGCGAGAACCTGCTTATATACCCCAATGGCCTCGTCTGTATGGCCGAGTTTCATCAGGATGTCGCCGTCAAGCTGCATATTCTGCCGATCATGGCCCAACCCGAGAGCCTCTTTCACATCGGCAAGCGCACCCTCGGGATCTCCCGCAGCGAGTTTGATTGACGATCGAAGGCGCAAGAATTGTTCTCGCTCGGGTCCAGAGCCATCGACGGCATTGATTTCGGCCTGCGCAGTGGCTACCTGCTGCTTCGCCGCTGCGTCGTCTTCCAGGCTCTGATCGAGTGCTGCCAAATCCATGTGCAATTGGATGCCGTACAGCGCGCCTTCAGCCGGATGATCAGGCAAACTCTTCAAGGCCGCAGTAAACTCCTTGACGGCATCGCCACCGCGATCCTCTATCTCCGCAATTTCGCCCTTGATCGCGTGCAGCCGGTAATAATTGGCATCAAGTGTTGAGGCGCGCTTAAGAAATGGACTCGCCTCAGAGATAGAGCCCGTAGCAACTTCAGCCTGCGCAGCGGAAAGCTGGAGCGTCATGTCTTTCGGTTCCTGATTGGCTGCGCGCGCAAAGAGCCGTGCCGACTCAGCAAGCTGGCCGGCCATCTGGTAGGTGTAAGCAAGTTCGGCCGTGACATCAGACTTGGGATTGCGAATCGATTTGAGCACCGCAATCGCCTGGGCATAATTTCCGGTGTCGCGGTAGAAGCCCGCTACCGCTCGCTGAATTTCAGGGCTATTCGGTGCCCGTCGCTCGGCGAGTTCGAGAAAATGGTTCGCCAGGTCAATCTGGTTCGTTTGGTGATACGAGAGCGACAGCAGCAATTCCGCGCGCGCATCGGGGTTAACTTTTTCCGCGCGGTTTAGCCAATCGATCGCGTCAGAGTAGTTCTTCGACCGCATTGAAATCTCCCCTAGCATCGTGAGATCGCCAGTGCGGTTCGGGTTGGACGCAACCGCCTGCTTGAGAATGCGCTCGGCTTCATCAGTCCGCCCCATCAAGTTGTAAACCTGAGCAAGGCCCGATTGCGCGTCAAGGTCCGAGGGATTCAGACGAAGACCGTGTGCGTAGGCATCGACCGATTGCTGGTACTTGCCGTCAAGCCGCGCTGCGTAGCCGAGCATAAACCATATCTGCGGATCGTTGGGTGCTGCTTGCGCAGCTCGCTGCGCGTAATCAAGCGCGCGTGCGTAATCTCTTTGCTTGAGAGCGGTCTCTGCCGCACGACCAAGCCGCGCATTTTCGATATTCGATCCCCATCCCAAAGATTGTCCCTGCTTCTTTGCACTTCCAGAAGGAGCTTGAGATCCTTGCGAAGCGTCAGGTCCCACTTGGTAGACTTGCGCGCGAACAATACACGGTGCGAACGCCAACACGCATACCATCGCGACATTCAAGAAACCGTGTCTAGCAATCAAGTCAAGTCACCGAGCTTCGAATTCTAGTTATAGGGTGGGATGCCCGTAGCTTTAACTCTGTTGTATGTTGCGGGTACAACGGCGCAAACTCGAACTTAATGCGAACAAATCAGACTTGCATCTATAAAGAATTGTTTTCTAGGCAACCCTAAAGGACATTGGTTAATCGAATCAGTGGTGCGAGGTTAAAGCTTGGACCCCGCAAGCAGAGGTAGTAACGCGGTTGCTAAAGAGCACTGCGCCACCATCAATTCGACTTTCAAATTTTGAATCCTACGGTTTTTTTCGAGAGGCAAGCGTGAAGAAATCCGAGCTCCTTGAATCTTGGGAGCGGCCGATACCCCTCAGCCTACTGTTGATGGTTGCATTGGCTGTTCATCTTCCACTTCTCCTGATGAAGTTGCCGCTGCAGTCCTACGACACAAACTTCCACATCTTCTTCTCATCGCATTACGTCAACCACTGGTTCGATCCGTGGAATACGAAATGGTTTGCGGGCTTTAGCCAGGCCACGTATCCTCCGATGCCGCATTACTGGATCGCAGTATTTTCGCGGATCATGGGATTGGACCTGGCCTACATGGCTGTGCAGATGATCGCCATTTTGCTACTTGTGGTTGGCGTTTATCGGTTTTCGCTGTTATGGGTCAGTCCGCGCGCAGCGTCTATAGCAGCCTTGGCAAGTGTCTTCCTTGGCTCTGAGAGCTTTCTGATATATAACGCCGGGCAGTTACCAACCACCACTGCTGCGCCGCTCTATCTCATCGCGCTTCCGTTTCTATACGAGTGGCTGCGGCATGGTCATGGACGGCCATTCCTCAAAGCCACCGTGCTTTTTACTGCCGCCGCTGCAGGACACCATCTGACGCTTCTATTCGGATCTTTTATCTTCGCGCTTCCAGTTGTGGGACTTGCCTTGCTTGATCGCCGCGATGGCGAGAGTACTTCAGTGTCGCTTATCCTCGGCCGCGCAATCGCGATCGTGTCAGCAGTCAGTGTGATCATTGGCGTCGTACTGCTTCCGTTCTGGCTCTCGCTTCTTCATCATCCGATCGACCAGACAACGATTCCCCATGCCAGCCGCGCGAATTTCATTCTCAGTCCCGAGTGGGGTCTCAATTACTTCATCCTTCCCTACGGCGCCTTGATTCTTGCCATCCCGTTCATCTTCATCCGTGGTTCGAGCGAAACCCGGCTCCGCCCGTTGTTGATTGGCTTCTGGGTGACATTCATCCTCGGCCTTGGTGGAACGACGCCTTTAGGTCATTGGCTGCTGGGGCGTGCGTTTGAAGTGCTCACCATGGAGCGATTCAGTTACTGGGCAGGCCTGCTCGCGCTCCCGTTTGTCGGGTTGCTGAGCGTGAAGCTCATCGACAGGTTTCGCTTTTGGGCGGTCGGTAGCCTGGCGGTCATGGCTGTTTGGACCTGCGCAATGGGAGTTGCGTGGGGCACTTATCGCATCACGAATGCGCGCGACGTCAACGTCAATGTCGTTGCCGATTGGCTCAATCGGGGCGGCCATGATCAATATCGGTACTTCACTCTTGGCTTCGGCAACAGCATTTCGCGTCTCGCAGTGATGACAGATGCAAGCAGCGTGGACGGCGAATGGTATACCGGACGCCTGCTGCCAGAACTGACTCGTTACGGCGGCGCTTCACTTACTCAGGCGAAGTACTTTGGCACTGCGGGTCTGGAATCCCTGCGCGCCATCATGATGCACGCTGACAAGTACGGCCTGAAGTGGATCTTCTCGAACGATCCTTACTATGATCCGCTCTTATCCCTGGCGGGATGGCGCCCGGTCGATTATCTGGATAACAAAACAATCACGGTGTGGGCCAAAGACGGCGTGCCGCCGGCCACGCCTGTGAATGTGGCGCAAAGACCTCCGAGATGGCAAGGCTTGATCTGGGGTACCCTGCCATTCGGTAGCAGCATACTCGCCATCCTCGTCTTCATAATTCCAGAAAGAAGACGGAAGGAAACGCGCGCAGAATCTCCCATGTCCGAAGATGAAGCAGAATCTCAGAGGGTGGCATCGTGAAAAAGGGTGGATTACTCGCGCTTTCACTGGCCATTGCAACTGTGGCTCTGATCGTAATCGGGTGTGTGTGGCCTGTGCAGGCCGCACTCCCGTTCATTATCCAAAAGACCCTCCTTACCTCATCTTCAACTCCGGAAGCCGCAGTCCAGAATCTTGGACAGGAAATCCAGGCCCACAACTGGGCGAAAGCCTATGAGAGTTTCGCCAACAAAGCTCAATTTACCGAGCCGGAGTTTGAGCTGGATCTCACCGGATACACCACGAACCTGCGAACCTATTCGACGCTGGATCATTTCAAGGCTTGGCCGCTTCATGCCTCGGCTGACGAAGCCGATATCCGCTTGGAACTGGATTGGGCCACGGTAGTTGGCACATCAGTGATGACGCGCGATTTGCATGTCGTGAGAACCGGCGATCATTGGAACGTGAATTGGCCGCTCACCAAGCAGCCCATAGTTCCCCCACAAGTGATTGCCGTGAATTATCTTCGCTGGGACGTGATCTACCGCGGGGCCGGAGACGACTGGGGAGCGCAGGATGTGAATGCGCCATCGGTTCGCATTATCGACATGCATCCCGTGCAGCGGGCAGACGGCGTGGTGGTGATGGGTGAATTGCTGAACGACGACGTTGTGCCTGCGTATGTGTCGATGTCAGCTATATTGCAGGCAAAAGATAAATCACCAATTGCGAAGGAAGAAGCCTTCGACAAAATCTCCCACGTTCTGTTGCCCAAGCAAATAACTCCATTTCTCATTCAGTTTCCTGACGTTCGGCTGTCCCAGGTAGGCAGCATCGACATGAAACCCTTCTCCATCCTGGTGCCGGCATCAGCGGACCCCGTCATCGCGATTGATAATGAAAAGTTCAATCCTTCACCGAATGCCTCCTTGACCGGCCAACTCATCAATCAGAGCGGACAAGTGGTGAATGTCGCACATGTCCTTGGGACGCTCTATGACAAGAGCGGACAGTTGGTGTGGGTTGTCGACCAATATGTCGACAGCGCCCTCTTACCGCAAACTCCCGTTGCATTCAACATCCAGATTCCCGACGATATCGCGAAGAAAGTCAGCACCGAACGCACGGTTGTTGCAACTTTCAGCTTCGGAGGATTGCTGTGAAGGCAATACTCACATTGCTGACGGCAGGCCTCCTTCTGGCAAAGTTACAAGCGGCCGGGGGGCAGGAACAAACCCTCAACCTGCCAAAGAGCATCGAAGCGGGAAGCGCCTTTTCAATTGAGCATTCTGGAGGCGGAGAGGGCACTTTGTACATCATCGGTCCGAGCCAGGTACTAAAACGCGATGTAAAGGCGGAAGGTGCAGTGTATTTTCCGGCCAGGTCCCTCTATGACGCTGGCCACTATATCGTCATCTTGACTCAAGCATCGGGAACAAAGTCGGGCTCCTTTGACGTGGCGCCGATTAGTGCGCCGGACAAGCTGAGCTTTTTTGCCAACCCCTCGCGACTTCCTATCGGGGTGAAAAATGGCATTACCGGGGCGGTTTATGTCTTTGATGCTTACGGCAACCTCATTACTGCTCCCACCGCTGTGTCCTTTGAGTTGACGAGTCCGACAGGCGGGATACAGAAAGATCATGCAACGACCAGTATTGGAAGAGCCTGGACAGAGATGGACTCAACCAGTCAGCAAGGAAGCGGTAAATTTGTGGCCCAGGTTGGCGAACTCAAAAGCGAGAGAATCATCCGGCAGGTTCCGGGCGATCCCTGCACCTTGAAAATGAATGCGCAGCAAGCAGGGCAGCAGGTGCAACTGCAAACGGAGCCCGTGCGCGACTGCAGCGGCAATGCTATTCCGGATGGGACGATCGTGACGTTCACTGAGACATACGCCGGCGGTCAGTCTACAGTCGATGTCCCTCTCAAGCGAGATGTTGCCCAGGTAAAACTGCCTCTCCATAGCGGTGCAAAGTTTACGGTTGCGAGCGGGGTTGTCTTGGGAAACCAGATTGGCTGGCAAAAGTGAAAATGCTCAGGCGTTCTGCAATCGCCGGCGTATGGTTCGCGATGGCCTCGGGTCTGGTGACCGCACAGCCCGCAGTGCAGGTTGATGCTTCTCAAGTTCAAGGCCCGCGGCAACTGGAAGAGCAGACGAAGACCGCGGCGATACGCGGCTATCTCAAGTCCTGGCAAAGCATGAGCGGCGCGTTCGAGCAAAACCGCATTGACCTTCTCGATGCCGACTTCGTTGGTGCCGCGAAAGAAAAGATGGCCGATACCATCGGTGAACAGATCAAGCTCGGCATTCAAACGCGCTACCAGGATCGCTCTCACCATATTCAATTCGTTTTCTACTCACCTGAGGGACTCTCGATCGAGTTGATCGATCAGGTGGAATACGATGTGCAAATTATCGATCATGGCAAGCCGATTTCAACCGTGCCAACCAGCGCGCGCTACATCGTAGTGATGACGCCCTCTGAAACGCAATGGAGTGTGCGTGTCATGCAGGCAGATTCCCCTGGCAATCGTTCAACGGGGATATGAGCAAGTACTGGGCACCAAATCAGCGAACGACTGCAAGAAGGAATTCAATTCAAACAAGACGTCCGATCGCGGCCGATGTCTAAGGAGTTGACGATGGTTTCAGTTGTCGTCCCCATCTATAACGAAGAAGATCTCATCGTGCAATTTCACGCAGCGGTGGCCAACGCTCTTCAGAGCGTCACCGATGATTGGGAAGTTGTTTATGTGAATGACGGCTCAACAGATTCGTCGCTCGAACTGTTAAAGGGGCTGCAGTCCCTTGATCCGCATGTGGTAGTGGCAGAGCTTTCACGTAATTGGGGTCACCCAGGAGCGGTTGCTGCCGGTCTCCGCACAGCGAGCGGTCGGGCAGTCATTCTCATGGATGGCGACTTCCAGGATCCACCGGAGATCTTGCCACAATTCATTGAAGCCTGGCGGAATGGCGCCGAAGTTGTGGTCGGAGTGCGCCGAAGCCGTCAGGAACGGCGTAAAGTTCTCGCCAAGCTTTTTCCACTCTTCTATCGGTTGTTGGGGTTGCTCTCCGATTACCCTCTGCGTCTCAATGCAGGACTTTTCTGCCTCATGGACCGGAAGGCCGTTGACGCCGTCCTCGCCCTGCGCGAAAAGAACCAGTACTTTCCCGGCCTGCGGGCATGGATCGGATATCGCAACAGCATCGTCTACTACGACCGGCAGGATCGGTTTGCAGGCGAAGGCAAACTGTCGTTCATGAGCCGCATTAAGTTTGCCACGGATGCGATCTTGAGCTTCAGTTACAAGCCAATACGGCTCAGCTTTGGCTTATGCGGTCTCTCATTTGGCATGGCTATCATTCTTGGCGCAAGCATGCTTCTCACAGCGGACCCATTGAAGACAGCTGCATTCGGCATCGCATGCGCAGTCTTCTTCATGGGCGGATTCTTGCTTCTGTCAGTCGCTATGCTTGGCGAATATGTCGGGCGAATTTACGACGAAGTGCGAGACCGTCCACTCTCCATTGTTAGTCAAGTTCATCGCCCGCACGTGCAGTACGCTACTCAATCTAACTCGATCTCTCTGGAGAATGGGAGTTACGCTGTCGAACCCGACGGCTTTGCAGATGCGAAAGCGGGCCGCGCAGCCTAAGGTCGATTCTGCTTAACTTACGTCAATAACTCTGTAATCTAATTCGACGTTTGCGAGCACTACTTTGGCCGGCGCATCAGCAGCATGCGAAAGCTGCTATCCAAAAGAATTTTCACGCTCAGTAGAGCGGGTCGGTCACATAGTTTGACCACTAATTCTTCGCGCTCGGAGCTGAATCGGAGGCGCTGGCTGTTGCACTCGCAGGCGCGGCGGGACTACAGGTCGGAATCCCTCGCTCCACCGCAGAGCCTTCTTCGTAGTCGTTCCACGTCTCAATCATGATAAAAGGAATCGGCTGGTCCGCAGGAAAGTCCCTGCGCCAGAAATTGAAAGTGTCTTTGAACGTCTGACCGCAGCGCGCGGCGATATGACGATTGAGTCCCCACGACGCCTTCTCATCGTTGAATGCTGCCCATGCGCCTCCCACAATGATTTTGTCCGGATGTTTATCGCGCATGGTCTCATAGAAATTGCTAAGAGATTGTTCACCCCAACTGCTTCCATCCTGCGCACCGTTCTTGCTGCCTGGATCGATCCATGCATAATAGCCATCGAACGAATTCACATCCGCTCCGGGCGGCCCTTCATTGATCAGCAGTGGCGCAGGCTTCCATGAGCTGACGGCAGCTTGCACTTTGCTCCAGTCAGTGTGTAATCCCTTTGGGAAGATGAAGATTACGGGCCGGCCCTGGTAGGTAAGATACGCTTCGCGGCCGGGCGAATTCGCAGCAAGATAGGCGTCGTGAAACATGGTGAAGTCTGCGATCGCCCCATCAGTCGCGCCGACCTCTCTATCTGTTTCGTCGTACATCATCGCTACACGAAATTTGTTTTTCGCTGCAATCTTCTGCATCGCGGCGTAACTCTGATCTATAAAAGGCTCCCGGTCTCCGTACCAGTCCACCACAAATGCTGAAATTCCCATCGCCTGGGCATGGCGAATCTGGTCCTTGATCACCGCCGGATCGTGTGAGTTGTAACCGACGGAAAGGTGCTGTGGATGGCCGAACCAAGCCTCGTAGACAGCAATCACCTCTGGCGAGCTGCCGGCCGCCCTGAATTTCAGCGGGGACACTTGCGGCGCCCCGATCTGGGAACACCCATGCATAACAAGGATCAGAAACGAGGCACAGATGTGACGCAACATAGGCTAATAACTTAGAAGCGGTTGCGGAGCCGCGGGTTGTCACATGTCAGCAATGAAGTTCCCTTTCGATCGAAGTTACCTCGCTATCTAGAGCAGCCAGAACACCTTTATGGGCATCGTACTGATTACTGCGGTTGCGCCTCAAACATTACCCTTCTGACGCGGTGAACCAAAGCGCTCAGAAGCGCGGGGACGGGCTTTCTAGATGGCAAGAACATTACAGTCCCGAATTGTCTCGGGAACCATGGTATTGCTGAGCGGCTCAACCCTCGCGACTATCCTCAGTCTCGCCTATAACGTGGTCATCGGCTGGTATCTGGGCCCCAAGAGCTTTGGGCATGCCACGGTCGTTTATTCACTCCTCGTCCTTCTTTCCGCCATCTCGTTTGCATTTCAAATCGTGGCCGCGAAAGTGGTGGCGCAGCAGTCATCCGCAGAGACAAAGGCGGCGGTCTACCTAAGCTTCCATCGCAGTGCGCTCGGATGCGGAATATTCGTCGCGTCTGCGTTGTTCCTTTTTAGACAAGTAATCGCTGATTATCTAAACCTTCCAGATCCCCTGCTGATATCCATGCTGGCGATTGCTGCTGGCTTCTATATCCCCTTGGGAGCTCGCCGCGGTTACGATCTGGGCAGCTACAGATTCCATCGCCTGGCTATGAGTCTTGTAATTGAAGGCGCTATCCGGCTCGGCGGATCATACATCCTTGTTCTGACCGGCTTTGGGGTGCGAGGAGTTGTAGCAGCAAATGCTTTGGCGATGGTCGTCTCCTATTTCGCCATGACGCCCCGCCTGCCTGCGCGGGTCAAGAATCCTCTTCCCCTTGCGGACGCAATTCGTGAATTGGCCCAGGCGTTGCTTTTCTATTCCGGCCAGATGATCATCAACAATTGCGACCTCGTAGTGGTGAAGCACATTTTCCCGGCGAAAGAGGCTGGCCTTTACGCAGCCGTCGGGCTTGTCGGTCGCGTGATCTTCGTTCTTTCCGCCGCCGTCGTCAATTCCACATTCCCAATTGTTGCCGGCACCCACGCAGAAGCGCGCAAGGATTTGCGCGTAATCGCGACGTCGCTTTCACTGGTCTTGGGCATTGGATCTGTCGCCGCCCTGGCTATGTGGATTGCGCCCGCTAGTCTGTGGACAACACTCCTCGGACCCGGATTCCAGATCGCCGGAAAATACAACATCCCTCACCTTTCAGCGCTCTACGCGCTTAAAACCGCCATCTATTCAATCAGCGCAGTCGTCATCACGTTCGAGATGTCTTACAAGATCGCGAACACCAGCTGGTTTCAACTCATCTTCAGCGGCGCGCTGATTGCGGGAATCTACCAATTTCACTCATCCCTGCAGCAGGTCATCATGGTTCAATTGGTTGTTCTGTCGGGACTTTTCGTTGTTGTGGCGATACCGTTCTTGGTTGACGCCCTGGCCACACCGGAAACTCCGCGTCTGTTGCCAGATTGCTGTCCAATCAGCCTGCTTCGGCCAGTCACGGAAAATGATGTAATCACCGAATTCCTGAACAGCGACTTGAGCCATCCCGCGTTTCGCGAATCGGCAAAATCTCAGGGACTTGAATCCAAGCCCAATCCGCACCTCGCGGACGCAATCGCAAAACGCCATGCTCTTCTGCTCGCGAAGCGCCATTCACTCTGGCAGGAACTCCCCAGCCAGACCGAATGGCATGAGGTGAAAGTCAACGAAGAAGCTCTTGACCTCATCAGAGTATTTCCACGATCCCACTGGCGAAAACTCGCGCGGGGCAATTATTCAGTCGTCCAGGTCAGCGAGGCCTTGCGCACCGGACCACCAACTCTTGACGAGCGGTTCCTAAATAAGATGGCTGCCCTTAGAGAGCAGCTATCGCAAGCCGATGGGAAATTCGGCACGGTGATTCTTCTCGGCATTGACGAGCATGGGCCACTTACAGTTCTCGATGGCAACCACAGGCTGGTCGCAGCATTGCTTTCGTCGCAAGCCGGCCTTTCGAAACTTCGATTCATGTGCGGCTTTTCGCCGCGAATGGCGGAATGCTGTTGGTATAGGACATCCCCTGCAACCTTGTTGCGCTATGGAAAGCACATCTTGGTTCGCGCGATCCGCAATCCCGGCGCAGAACTGGAACGCATCTTTGGCGATTACAGTTATCCCGCACAAAACTCCGCGGAACCGCCCCAGACAGGAGATGTGCGGGCACGCCCGCTGGCCAGCTTAGCTGAATCCAATGAAGTCCAACCGTAAGGGCAAGCGAGCATTACAAATCACGAGTCAAATCAGGAGGCAATCATAAATATGGCGATGAGACGATCAGTGACCGTTGAACGACTTACAGAAATAACCAGCGAGGCACAAGGACGCAGCTTCCTAACCATGGTACTGGATCGCATGAGCGACAGGCGCCCAGGCCTCGTCCTTGACTGCTCCGCGCTAAGTCAATTGGACAAGCCAGTACTTCAATTGCTTCTGTCCTGTCTGGAAGAAGCCATGAAACGTAATGGGGACGCCAGGCTCGCCGCGGTATCTCCCTCGGCCCAGGCAATGCTTAAAGTGATCGGGGCGGATCGCCTGTTTCAGATCTTCCCATCGGATGTTGACGCGATAAACAGCTTTCATCTGAGCTCCGTCGGCTTGGCTCCGATTGAATACTCGCAGAACGAGAATGATCAGATTTCTGAAAATGCGGCCTGAAGCATGACGTCGCTATGCTTAAGGCAGAAAGTGTGTGGGTTTTCGGAAGATGAGCAAGAAGATCGGTGGATGGCTGACAGAGAGAGTCATCGGGGTGTGTCTGGTGTTGATGCTGGCCGCGCCATCTGTCAAAGCTGCGGCAATGCCCCGGCAAGACGAAGCAGCCCTGCTGCAAGAACAAAATGCGCCGTATAGTGGTGTGCAGAAAACTGGGGCCGACAGCGGGAGCGCGAAAGTGGCCGTAGATTCCGCGCAGTCCAGCGCTACACTCCCCGATGCGCCAGAAGTTGCACAAGCACAAAGCCCGGGTTCGAATCGACAAGACAGTAGTCCTCAACCCCCTCAGGATCAACAACAGGATAGTGCCACGCAACCTGTGGGTACGGCCGCCGCCCCAAGTGTTACCAGGACGGGTGTGACGGCGGCGAAGCCGGCGGGCGCGGCTATTGCGCCGGCAAAGCAGCGGCGCGTGCGCGTCATCCTCATCAGCCTTGTGGTGGTCGCGGCCGCTGGCATCGCCGTCGGAACGGTCGTGGGTCTTTCACATTCCAGTCCGAGCCAACCAAAATAAGTGAGTTTTGGTGCCCCCGGCCTACAGTGGAGAAGAACAATGTACCCGCGGATTCAAAGAAAATACGCAAAGTTCATCAGCTTTTCCGGAATTGATGGCGCCGGAAAAAGCACCCAGATTAATAATCTCCGTGCTCACCTGGAGGACTTGGGCCTGAGTGTTTGCGTGTTCCAGTTCTGGGATGATGTGGCGACCCTCACTCGGCTCCGGGAATCAGGCGCCCATGCTTTGTTCAAGGGAGACAGTGGCGTTGGCAGTCCTTCCGCGCCCATCAACCGTCGGGACAAGAATGTCCAATCTTGGCCGATGAGCTGCGTGCGCTTGTGCATCTATCTCGCGGACTCGGTCTCGACTACCATCTTCGTCAAACGGGCGCTGCGCTCCCGCGTCGATGTGATCATCTTCGATCGATATATCTTTGATGAACTCGCCAACCTCAATCTGCAAAACCCTGTCATGCGAGTTTTCGCGCGGCTCATAACAGCCCTCGTTCCTATGCCTGACGTTGCTTGCATTCTGGACGCAGATCCTGCCGCGGCCCGTGCACGCAAGCCGGAGTACCCGCTCGACTTTCTCACTACTTCCCGCCAGTCCTATTTGAGCTTAAGTAATTTGATCGGCGGCATGACGGTCGTTTCGCCGATGTCGAAACAGGAGATAGAAAGCGAGATTCTCAGGCTAGCCACAATGGCTTTACCGCTTGGGGCTGATCCGTTGAAGACTTCAGGCATCGTTCCCCCCATTCGCCCATCTGACGTTGATCCAATCGCTTTATGACCGTCCGCCCGCATCTTACTTTTGTAGTGGTGGCGCAGAAAACTCGAGACTCGGCGGGCAGTTCCGAACCGGAAAGGCTGTAACATGCTGGTGAAGTTGAGCGCTAAACGTTTTGCTATTTGGTTTTCGATCTTGGCTTGCGGAGTCCTTCCCAACCCGCTTGCCCACGCAGCTTCGTGCACAACCCAATCGCAAATGACGCCCGCGCTGCGCGATTCTTTGTCGACTCTGGCGAAAAACGCGCTCACGCAGATACAGCGTGGAAACGTGCAGGCACTCCAGCAGCTCACTCTGCCATCCGTCGCCGCAAATCCCAGCGGTTTAATGAGTACGGTGCAACATTTGCAGCCGCTTGTGCAGGCCGCATCGATTACCATTGAGAACCTTTACTTGCTCGACGCAACGGACATTCCTGCAGGCACACCCCAAGCCGATTTCTTTTGTGGCTCGCCGGTTGTGGTTTTCAATATTCCCAACCTTCCGCCGGGAATGTATGCAATCGCCATTCTTCATGCCACTGGCGTGCCACAGCCACAACAGGTTTCATTCATTTTGGCGAAAACGCCAGTTGACCGGTGGGCACTAGCTGGCTTATTCGATAAACCAATGATGGCCGCGGATCATGATGGCCTTTGGTATTGGCAATTCGCCCGCAAATACGCGCTGCAGAAGTGGGATTGGAATGCCTGGTTCTACTACCGCACAGCCGCCGCACTTCTTAATCCCCTCGATATCCTGACCAGTCCCAATCTGGACAAGCTGCATCATGAGGCCGACGCGATTCGTCCCCCGGATCTTCCTGAGACATCGCCCGTAACCATCGCTGCGCAGGGCGCTATCATCACGCTCACCAACGTGGATACAACCACGGCGCTGGGAGGACTGGACCTCGATGTCAAGTACGCTCCTGACTCGACGCAGGCCGCGCAATTGCACGATCCGGCTTCCGCACGGAGGCAGGTCACCGCAGTGATGTCGGAACTGCTGAAGCTGCACCCTGAGTTGCGCTCGGCCTTTCATGGCATCTGGGTGCACGCAGATCAGGGGACATCTTCGCTCTTCGCGTTGGAATTGCCTATGGACCAGATTGTCGCCGAGGCATCCTCAACCGCAGTTTCCAATCCCGCGTCGCGCTGACTCGCGACAGGACCAGCTTCCGAAACCAGGAACGACGGCGCAAACCGATGAAATTGCCGCAAACCTGCGTTTAAGAAATGCAAGGCTGCAGCCGCGTCAAAAACCCTGGTTCCCTACCCAACTCTGCGGATTCTCTCTTCGAGAGCGCGGACCTTGCTTTCGCAACTGACGCGTTCCTCAGTTGTGCGCCCAATACAGCATAGTTTGTTATTGGAGCCAAGAAATCCGATAGTCCGGAAGAAAGCCTATATAAACGCTTTTATCTCAGAGGCTTGTGTATGTGACCCATTATCCACTGCACCAGCTTTCCGTGGGAATCTTTTGAAATATTGCGCTGCGGCTATTGAGCACATAGACTAACGCTCAAGCATTCAGGTTCCCTCGAAACCCTATCTAGTCTCACGTACGAGGCACAATGAGATCTTCAACCGGAGCCCACTTTATCGCTCTTGACCATGTGAGAGCATTTGCGGCTTTCCTGGTCCTCGTATGGCACTTCTGTCATGGGCCTGTTGGCTATCCGGCCTCTCAAGGCTACCCAATTCCGTATAGCTACTCTCCCAGCTTCTTTCCGTTTTCCATTCTCGATGAGGGACATACCGGCGTAGCTCTGTTCATGGTGCTCAGTGGATACTTGTTTGCCAAGCTGCTCTCCGGCAAATCAATCAACTATCGCGCCTTCATCTGGAATCGCGTTCTGCGTTTGCTACCGCTCCTTGCCGTCATCATTCTCATCTATGGCGTTGTGGGCGTTTGGCGCGGCGGAAGTCTACTTCAATACTCTTACTACACCGCGCTCGGTCTCATCTTTCCATATCTTCCCGGCGGCGGCTGGTCAATCACGGTAGAGTTCCACTACTACTTGCTGCTTCCGCTGTTCCTCTGGCTTTTATCAAAATCCAAATGGTGGCCGTTTTCGTACATCATCGCTTCCATTGCGCTGCGAGCATTTCTCTATCACCGATTCGGCACGGTCGAATACCTGGCATACTGGACAATCGTCGGGCGCATCGATCAGTTCGCTCTCGGAATGCTTGTCTACCAGTTCCGCTCGCACTTCGCCAAGAAACACTTCATCGCTGCTGCAACGTTCGTTGCTTTCACGCTGTTCTATTGGTATTTCGATCTTCGCGGCGGCTTTTATCGCAATTCATCATTCCCGTCGACAAACCCGATCTGGATCTACCTACCCACCATCGAGGGTGCGGCCTACGCGATCATGATTGCATGGTATGACAACTCATTTGCCCCGGCAGTCACCGGTTTTTCAAAGTTCGTTGGCCGCATGGGAGAGTACTCGTACTCCATCTATCTACTCCATAGCTTATTTATCTTTCGCGCCGCCGCCTTTGTGGATGCGCACATCATGCGCCTTAGCAACTTCTATATCGCTTGCGTTTGGTCACTTCTCTTTTACTTGCTGATGTACGTTCCTGGATACCTGAGTTACCGCTTTATTGAATCGCCGTTCTTGAAACTGAGGAAGCGCTATATCAAGCAAGCTCAAGAGATTCCCGCCATACCTGTGGGCAATCCAGAGCCCGCGCGCGTAGAAGCCTGAGCGCATCATCTCCATGCGTGCGGAAAGCACGTTCGAGCAATGTAGCCCACAACAGATACAGTTGGCTTCTCTTGGTTCACTATTTAGCAACGAGTTGCGAAGCCGCAACAGCCGCGCGCGGCGGCGGTAGCTTGCGCGCCCGTGGCCTGGCAACATCCAACTTCGCCACATTCAGCTCCGCCGCAGCGCCAACCGGTTTCGCGCTTGCATTCGCGTCCGGCTTGCTACCGTTCTTGTTCGCTTTTGTGTAGCGCAGCAAGTGCGCCTGCAGGTGCGCCTGCATAGCCTTGCGCGCCGTATCAGGATCGTGGCGCTCAATCGCTTCGAAAATAGCGCAATGCTCTTTGTACGTGGCCGGCAACGCATGCGGCACCACCAGCACTTTGTGCAGGGCCTTTAACAGCTGGCCTCGAACCAGCGCAATCAGGTCCGACACCAGTACATTGCCTGAGGCCTCCGCGATAGCTACGTGAAACTCAAGATCGAGCGCCGCAAATGCCTTCTCGTCCTTGATCGCCGCCTGCATTTTTGCCACAAGTTTGCGGAGCTTTTCAACTTGCTCTGCTGTCGCGTGCCGCGCCGTATTTGCAGCCGACACCCCTTCGAGAGCCATGCGCACTTCAAGCAGGTTCTCCATATCGTGCGCCTCGGTAATCAAGCGCCACTCGATAATCTTGCGGAGAAACTTCTCTCCGTCTTCCGCGACTGAAGTGCCCTCGCCAACCCGCGCGTTCAACACGCCCACTATCGAAAGGCAGCGAAGCGCTTCGCGCAGTGAAGAACGGCTGGCGCCAAAGTCCTTGCACAACTCGCGCTCCGAGGGCAGGTGGTCGCCGGGTTTGAGCTCGCCTCTGGAGATCAGGTCCATGATCTGCTTGGCAATCTCTTCGCTGATCGATATCTTTGTGACCCGCTTGATCTTGGATTCCACCGGGGATCGATGTGGCATTTTCATAGGAGAACCGCTTGCCTTTCATGTAGCTCGCAAGTCTATCCCTTAAATCTTCATGCAGAAGAGTAGACTAAATGGTCATACCATCGTCAAGTGTCTTGTACAAGTACCGTTTAATCTTTCACTAGAGTACAGCCCACTGCAGACGAATGCATTATGGTTCTTGTCAGAAATGAAAGGTTCTATTGCACATGAGCAAAATCGGATTCATAGGACTCGGAATCATGGGCAAGCCGATGAGCAGAAATCTGCTTAAGGCCGGCCATCAGTTGGTTGTGTTTGACATTGATCATTCCGCAATCGATGAACTGGCGGGCGCTGGAGCGCAGCCAGGAGCCTCTTCCCGCGACGTTGCCGCCAAAAGTGAAGTCATCATCACCATGCTGCCAAACTCGGCAATCGTAAAAACTGCCATCCTGGGCAAAGACGGCGTAATCGAAGGGGCGCGGAGTGGCTCCATCGTGATTGACTTGAGTTCCATCTCGCCGCAGGTAAGCCGGGAAATTGCTGCAGCCCTTTCGCAAAAGGGCATCCACATGATCGACGCGCCCGTGAGCGGCGGCGAGCCCAAGGCAATCGATGGCACCCTTTCCATCATGGCCGGTGGCAGCCAGGCGGATTTCGACCGGGTGCTGCCCATCTTCAAGGCGATGGGCTCGTCAGCCGTGCTCACCGGGGCCAACGGAGCCGGAAGCGTCACCAAGCTTGCCAATCAGATTATTGTTCAACTGAACATCGCAGCCGTTTCTGAAGCGCTGGTGCTTGCCACTAAAGCCGGTGTCGATCCCGAACTTGTGTTCAACGCCATTCGAGGCGGACTTGCCGGCAGCGCCGTAATGGAAGCCAAGGCGCCCATGATGCTCGACCGGAATTTCAAGCCGGGAGGAACGCTTCGCATCAATATCAAAGACATTGGAAACGTACTTGAAACCAGTCACGAACTGGGAGTACCACTACCCCTGACGGCAAGCGTTATGGAAATTCTGCAGTCGCTCAAGGCTGGCGGCATGCTCGAAATGGATCACTCAGCAATCGTTCGCTATTACGAAAAGCTGGCCAACGTTATGGTGGCACGCAAGCCCACCGGTGGCCAGTAGCGCCATCGAAACTGGTAGTATTATCCGGTCGAAAAAGACCTTGCGAGGAACGAAATGAAAACCTTTTCACGTCGGGATATGTTAAAGTCCAGCCTGCTTGCTCCGGCAGCGGTCGCGGCAAACGGGCTCGCTCCCCTGACTGCCAGCGCTGAAGCTCTTGCAGAAGAAATTCACCCGCAGATATCAGGCGCTTCGCCCGCAACCATCCTGCCGGGTGCAGGGCGCGAGCGGCTGCTGCTCGACTTCGGCTGGCGTTTCCATCTGGGCCATGCCAGCGATCCGGTCAAGGATTTTTCCTACGGTTCAGGACGAACAGGGACATATCAGAAGACAGGCAATTTCCTTCCTGCAGGCAATCTCGCATTCGACGACAATGACTGGAAGTCCGTAGACCTGCCTCACGACTGGGCCATTGAACTGCCCTTCCAGAACGATCCTGCGCTCAACAGCAAAGGCTACTATCCGCTGGGGCGAAATTACCCGGCCACCAGCGTGGGCTGGTACCGGCGCGTGTTCGAGCTTTCAAAAGAAGATGCCGGCAAGCGCATCACAATTGAGTTCGACGGCTCGTACCGCGAGACAATGATCGTCTTCAACGGCTACTACATCACCTGGCACAGCGGCGGCTACGATCCGTTCACCGTCGATGTGACTGACTTCGCCAACCCCGGCGGAAAGAACGTTCTTCTCGCCCGTGTCGATGCCACTTCAAGCGACGGCTGGTTCTACGAAGGCGCAGGAATCTATCGCCACGTCTGGCTCGTCAAGACGAACCCCGTCCACGTCAGGCAGTGGGGCACATTTGTCTCGTCTGAAGTAAAGCCGGGACAGGCAACTCTGTCTATCAAAACCGAGCTCGCGAACGATGCCACCGCCGCAGCCAACGCCCGCGTCATCTCCACGGTGCTTGATCCGGCCGGCAAAGAAGTGGGCAAAGCCGTTTCGCCACTGGCAGCCATCGCCGGTGAAGCAGAGCAAACCTACACGCAGCAAATCGCTGTAAAGCAGCCGCAACTCTGGTCGCTGGAAGAACGCAATCTTTATCGACTGATCACTGAAGTTCGCGCCGGCAACGACATCGTCGACCGTTACGAAACGCCGTTCGGTATCCGCACCATTCGCTTTGACGCAGAGAAGGGCCTCTTCCTGAATGACAAGCCCGTCAAGGTGAAAGGAACCTGCAATCACCAGGATCACGCCGGCGTGGGCGCCGCAGTTCCTGACTCAGTGCAGTACTATCGCATTCGCAAGCTGCAGGAGATGGGCTGCAACGGATTGCGCACATCGCACAACCCACCCACGCCTGAATTGCTGAACGCATGTGATGAGGTCGGCATGTTGGTGTTCGATGAAACGCGCATGATGTCGTCGAATCCCGAAGGCATCAGCCAGTTTGAAAATCTCATTCGCCGCGATCGTAATCACCCCAGCGTCTTCATGTGGTCCATGGGCAACGAAGAAGCAACCGCAAACACGCCGGTGGGCCTGCACATCCTTACCGCCATGAAAGCCACCGCGACGAAACACGACGGCACGCGTCCCGTGTCTATCGCTCCCATTCACGCCATCGGCGTCGGCGGCCTGGTGGAGTGCGACGTGATGGGCTACAACTACATGGACCCCGGGGCCGAGGCATATCACAAGGAGCATCCAGACAAACCGGTGATCGGCACAGAAACCGTCAGCGCCGTTTGCACGCGCGGCATTTACATAACCGATTTCGAAAAAGGCTATGTCAGCTCCTACGATCCCTACACCACTACCGGCCGCGCTTCGGCTGAAGGTTGGTGGAGCTTCTGCAACTCCCGTCCGTGGCTGGCCGGCGGTTTTGTGTGGACCGGCTTTGATTATCGCGGCGAACCGTCACCCAACGGCTGGCCAAACATAAGCTCGCAATACGGCTTCATCGATATGTGCGGGTTCCCAAAAGACACTTTCTACTACTACCAGTCATGGTGGACCGGCAAACAAGTCCTTCATCTATTCCCGCACTGGAACTGGCCCGGTTACGAAGGCAAGGAAATCGCCGTCTGGGTGCATTCCAATCTCGACAAGGTTGAGCTGTTCCTGAACGGCGAAAGCCTCGGCGCCAAAGAGATGAAGAAGGACGGGCACCTGGCATGGAATGTGAAGTACGCACCCGGCGCAATTGAAGCGCGCGGATATAAAGATGGCAGGCAGGTGGCCACCACCAAGCGCGAAACCACAGGCAAGCCCGCAAAGCTGGTCATGACCGCCGACCGTCCCACCGTCTCTGCCGACGGCGAAGATGTAGCCATGTTTGCCGTTGAAGTTCATGACGCGCAGGGCCACGTCGTTCCCATCACCGACAACGACGTCACTTTCAAAGTCGCGGGCGCGGGAAAACTCATCGGCACCGGCAATGGCGATCCGACCAACCAGCAGCCCGACAAAGGATCGTCGCGCAAAGCCTTCAGCGGTTATTGCATGGCCCTCGTGCAGTCGGCCAGGAGCGGCGGCGACATCACTGTCGAAGCCACTTCTCCCGGCCTCGAATCAGCCAGCGTATCCATCACAGCAAAGCAGATCAAGCTTCGCCCGCAGGTTGCTGTGTGGGAGCGCGAAGCTCCTTCGGGAGGCGGCATCACCGGCCTTTGGCGCCCAGTGCCTGTAACCGATCCTGCCGTTGCGCGACTCGCACCTGACAACAATACGCTCATTACGCTGCGTCAGAATGGCAGCGAGTTAACCGGCACAATGGAAGTTGCGGGTGGCGGCTCTTTCGGAGGAGCAGACGGAGGCACACCAATCGAAACAGGAAAAGTTGACGGCAGCAGCGTCTCCTTCAAAATTGGCAACGGTAATTACACCGGAACAATCAAGGGTGATCGCATCGAACTCGAACGCAAGATGCCGCCCCAGCAAGACAATCCCCCCGCGCCATCTTCTGGTCCAGCCATCGGCCCCGCACCTGATGGTTCCGATCCCTCACGCGGACCATCGCGGCCAATGCCGGCAAGCATTCCAGTAGTTCTGCGTCGCGTCACCCGCTAAACCAGCCACAAAACGTGCTATCCCAGGTCCGGGGTCCCCACTGACAGGTCTTCGTCGGTGGGGTGGAGGTCGGGATCTTCGAACCTGGGATAGCACCAGCGTCCATTTCCGCCCCCGGGAGACCGCAGCTCTCCAAGCCCGCACATAAAAGCTGACAGTTAATAGCTAACGGCTGGGAACTGCTTGCAACGCCCAATCTCTGACAACACCTGCTCGATCGCTCCGTCACATTGCAGTGATAGCATGTGAAGCATCGTTTCGAGAGGGTTATCATCATGAGCGAAAATTCCCCTGCGGACAACCTGACTACAGAGCAAGTCTCCAACATCACGCGGCAAACCAACTACGGCACATGGCGCTACCAGAAAGGTTGGAAGCCTCTCCACATCGCCGACGCCGAAGGTTGCTGGATTACCGACGGCTCAGGCAAACGCTATCTCGATTTCTCCGCACAGCTCATGTGCGTCAATCTCGGCCACAAGAATCCGCGCGTAGTCGAAGCCATCGCCCAGCAGGCCAGAGAACTTTGCTACGTGACACCAGGCTACGCAACCACGGCCCGCGCGCGGCTGAGTGAAAAGCTGCTCGAAGTGCTGCCTGAGGGAATTAATAAATTCTTCTTCGCCACTAGCGGAACTGAAGCTAACGAAGCAGCATTCAAAATTGCGCGCATGTTCACCGGCAAAAATAAAATCATCTCGCGCTACCGCTCTTATCACGGATCCACCGCAGGCTCTCTCGCAGCCACTGGCGATCCGCGCCGCTGGGCCATGGAGCCGGCCGGAAAAATGCCCGGCATCTTCGCGCCAGAAGTAAATTGCTACGACTGCCCCATCAAGCACACTTATCCCTCATGCAACATTGCATGCGCCGACTACCTTGAGCACATGATCCGCAATGAGAGCGATGTCGCCGCTGTCATTGTTGAACCCGTCGTCGGCACCAATGGCGTACTTGTTCCGCCGCCCGAATACTTTCCGCGGCTGCGCGAAATATGCGACCGTCACGGCGTGCTCCTCATTGCGGATGAAGTGATGACTGGATGGGGCCGCACCGGCAAATGGTTCTCCGTCAACCACTGGAACCTCAAGCCCGACATCCTCGTCACGGCCAAGGGCATCACTACGGCATACATTCCGCTAGGCCTCTGTGCCACCACTACCAGAATTGCCGAGTATTTTGAAGATCACTACTTCGCGCACGGACACACGTACGAAGCACATCCTCTAACGCTCGGCCCGGCGGTCGCAACCATCGAAGAGATGCAGCGGCTGAAAGTTGTCGAACGCGCTGCTGAACTCGAGCCATATGTGCGTGCCAAGCTCGAAGCATTGAGAGCGAAGCACCCATCAGTTGGCGATGTACGCGGTCTCGGACTCTTCTTCGCCGTTGAGATCGTGAAGAATCGCAAAACTAAACAGCTCTTCAACACCATGCGCGATAAGGTCGAAGGCAAGCCGCTCGTCGTCGATCAGATCGCCGGCAAGATGATGGCAAGCGGTGTATCCATCCAGGCATGGGTGAGCCACTTCATCATTGCGCCACCGCTGATTGTCACCAAAGAAGAACTGGATCTCGGCATTGCGGCACTCGACGAGCATCTCGCCATCGCCGATGCGCTAGTTGAGGCTTAGGCCACTTCTTCCGCATTCTCATTTGGTTGTACGAGGGCGGCGCTTGCCGACGACTTCATCGTCACCAGATAGACGCCGCCCGCGATAAAGAACCCTACGAACCATGCGTAGTCGTAAAGGAAGCGCAGCGCAGGCACAAATACACCGATCAGCGCAATCACAACGCCCAGAACCAGCGCAATCATCGCCCGCGGATTCACGCCCTTTGTGTAGTAGTAAATGCCATCGCGATGATAAAGGGAGTTCACGTCAAGCTCCGTTTTGCGGATTAGAAAATAGTCCGTAGCCATAATGCCGGCCACCGGTCCAAGCAGGCCGGAGTAGCCCACCAGCCATCCAAAGATGTAAGCATCCGGGGTGGCCAGCAGCTTCCATGGACACATCGCCAGCCCCAAAAAACCCGTAATCAGCCCGCCGGTGCGGAAACTGATCAGCCTCGGATAAAGGTTCGAGAAATCATTCGAAGGCGAAACCACATTCGCACCGATGTTCACATTCAACGTGGCAATCAAAATGGCGATCAACGCCACAAACGCGACAACAGGCTGATGAAACGCGCCAATCAACTCAATAGGATTCCAGATCGGCCGACCAAACAGCACCACCGACGCCGACGTTACAGCAATGCCAACAAACGTGTAGAGCACCATCGCCACAGGCAACCCAAAGGCCTGTCCCCACGATTGCGCGCTTTGCGATTTCGAGTAGCGCGTGAAGTCGGGAATGTTAAGCGCAAGCGTTGCCCAGTAGCCAACCATTGCCGTCAGCGACGGAAAGAACACGGCAAGAAACTCGCTCGTTGAATGGAAACTACTTGGCGTCGACAACATTTCACCAAAGCTGCCCGCCTTCATACGCACCCAGATCAACAGCGCGGCCGCCATCACAAACATAAATGGCGCACCGAAAGCCTGCAGGCGCCTAATCGAATCCACGCCTCGCCACACCACCACCATGTTCAGCAACCAGAAGCCGAGAAAACAAGCCCACAGTATTCCCTGATTGCTCGCTGCACCAGGCCAGATCACCGCAAGCATGGCGTGAATAGCCGTTCCGCCAATCCACGACTGAATACCAAACCAGCCACAAGCCACAACGGCCCGAAGCAGTGCGGCAATGTTTGCCCCGCGCACTCCAAAGGGCGCGCGAATAAATACGGGAAACGGAATACCGTACTTCGCGCCCGCATGTGCGTTTAGCAACATGGGAACCAGCACAATCAAATTGCCTAACAGCACAGTGCCAAGCGCCTGCTTCCAATCCATACCCTTGGCAATCAGCGACGATGCAAGCTGGTACGTCGTGATCTCCATGCACATTGAAAACCAAAGCGCCGTGTAGTTATAAAAGCCCCACTTCCGCTGCTCCAGCATAGTGGGCGCCAAGTCAGGATTTGAAAGTGACGGGTCGTGAACGCTCACCGGACCTCCTGAAGAGTGCGGGCTTCGGCCCGTACATCCAGACTTCCAACCATCTATGTCCAGGCTCCCCCCCGCGCATCGCGGCGCAGGTAATTTCCGCGGCCTGGCTTGCCGATAAATTCTCCCTTGGAAACGATCAGCTCGCCGCGCGAGTAAACATCGCGCGCATTGCCGCGCACGCGAAAACCCTCAAACATCGAGTAGTCCACGCGCATGTGGTGCGTTGCCGCCGAAATCGTGTAGTCCTCAGCCGGATCCCACAACACCAAATCAGCATCGCTGCCTTCGGCCAGCACTCCCTTCTTGGGATACATGCCGAAGATGCGCGCCGGCGCTGTCGAAACCAACTCAACAAAGCGGTTGATCGAGAAATTTCCCTGCCCTACGCCGTGATGATGCAACAACTGTAATCGATTTTCGATACCAGGGCCGCCATTTGGAATCTTTGTGAAATCATCTTTCCCAAGCGCCTTCTGGTCAGCAAAACAAAATGGGCAATGATCTGTCGAAACTACCTGCAGATGATCGGCGCGCAGCCCGTCCCAGAGCTTGGCATGATTGCGTCGCTCGCGCAAAGGAGGCGTGAACACGTACTTCGCTCCCTCCCAGCCAATGTCGGCAACGTCCTCCAGCGAAAGCAGAAGGTACTGCGGACAGGTTTCAGCAAACGCAGGCAAGCCGCGATCGCGTGCCTCGCGCACCTGGTTCAAAGCGTCTTCACTCGAAAGGTGAACAATATAAATCGGCACGCCTGCAATTTCTGCCATCGCAATGGCGCGATGCACGGCCTCTGCCTCAGCCACCGTGGGTCGCGTAAGTGCGTGATAAATGGGCGCAGTCTTACCCTCCGCCAATGCCTGCTGCACGATTACATCAATGACAGAGCCGTTTTCAGCATGCATGCAAATCAACGCGCCATTCTTTGCAGTCTGCCGAAGCGCCTTGAAAATCGTGGCATCGTCCACCATCAGCACATTCGGATAGGCCATGAACAGTTTGAAACTCGCCACTCCCTCACGCACCATATCGTCCATATCTTCAAGACCCGCGTCAGGAAGATCCGTCACGATCATGTGCAGGCCGTAATCGATACAGGCTTTGCCTTCAGCTTTCTTCCACCATGTATCCAGTGCGGTGCGCATCTTTGTTCCGCGCGCCTGGATGGCAAAATCCACAATGGTGGTTGTGCCGCCGATTGCCGCCGCGCGTGTGCCTGTTTCGAAATCGTCTGCAGACTTCGATCCGCCAAACGGCATATCGAGATGTGTGTGTGCATCGATGCCGCCAGGCAGCAGCAACAATCCGCGCGCGTCCACCACCGTTTGTACGGCGCTCGCAGGAATACCGGCGCGAATCTCCTTGATCGTCGCACCGTCAATCAGCAGATCTGCATGTACCGTTGAATCGGCGTTAACGATGGTTCCGTTCTTAATAAGTACGCTCGCCATGTCTTTGAACCTGTTCTCGCAACACGTTCAGCATCAAGCTTGAGGTTGGCCCTCGCACGCCGCACCACGCGTCCGCTCTTCCCACGTTTCCGCTCGCAACCCATTCTCAACTTGCACCATCGTGATGCACTCATCCACAGGGCACACAAGCGAACAGAGATTGCAGCCCACGCACTCGGTTTCATCCACGCGCGGAATGCGGCCAAGCGGCGTCTCATACGATCCCAAACTCGCTGTCGCCCGCTCTTTGCGCGACACCGGCGTCTCCGTTATCGCCACGCGACTCAGCATCTCACTCATCGCAGGAATGGGATGCATTTCTACATGCCCATCAACCGGCCCCGATTCACGATCAAGATGAATGCATTGATGTGCTCCGTCCCAGCAGGCAATGTGGCACAGATCGCAGCCAATGCATTTCTGCTCGCTGATGCGCGCAACAATTTTGTAATTCAAATTCAGGTGCTTCCACTCAGTCACCTGCGGCAATGACCGGCCGCGAAATTCCTCAATCGACTTGAAGCCTTTTTCATCCATCCAGCTATCGAGGCCTTCAATCATGTCTTCAACAATGCGATAGCCGTAGTGCATCACCGCTGTGCAAACCTGCACCGTGCCACAGCCCAGCAAAATGAATTCCGCCGCGTCACGCCATGTAGCAATACCGCCGATGCCCGAGAACGGAAGCGCCGCATCCGGGTCGGACATCACCTGCTGAACCATGTTCAAAGCAATCGGCTTCACCGCCGGCCCGCAATAGCCACCATGCGAACTCTTGCCGTCCACATTCGGCCGAGGCGTCAGTGTGTCCAGGTCAATCCCGGTAATCGAATTGATGGTGTTGATCGCTGACAATCCGTCGGCCTCGCCGCGTTTGGCCGCACGCGCAACCGCGCGAATGTCCGTAATGTTCGGCGTGAGCTTTACCAGCACAGGCGTGCGCGCTTTCTCCTTCACCCATTCGGTTATCATCTGCGCGTACTCCGGCACCTGGCCCACCGCCGATCCCATACCGCGCTCGCTCATGCCATGCGGACATCCGAAATTCAGCTCCAAACCATCCGCACCCGCGTCTTCTGCCCGCGCCACAATGTCGTGCCACGCCTCGCGATTCGACGCCACCATCAACGATGCGATGACCGCATGATTAGGATAGCGCTTCTTCACTTCCGTCATCTCGCGCAGATTGATTTCAATGCTGCGGTCACTGATGAGCTCGATATTGTTGAAGCCCATCATGCGCAGGCCGTTCCAATCCGTTGCCGAGTAGCGCGAACTCACATTCGTAATCGGCTCGCCGATGGTTTTCCAGACGGCTCCGCCCCAGCCCGCATCGAATGCCCGCATGATCATCTCCCCGGTATTGGTTGGCGGAGCTGATGCAAGCCAGAAAGGGTTGGGTGAATTAATGCGGCCCGCAAATCCACGAACGCGAATATCAGGCATAAGTTACCCCCGCAGACTGCAAAATCGCGCGCGCCGAGCGCTGCCCGCCTGCCACCGCGTCCACAACTTCTCGCCCTCCGTTCACGCAATCACCGGCCGCAAAGTAGCGCGGATTTCCAGTCTTCCCCGTCGCGCGGTCTGCAACGATGCGTCCATCGCGCACTTCCACGCCGCGCAATTCCTGAACCAGTTGCGCAAGCGGCGACTGACCAATTGCCGGCACCACCATGTCGCAATCAATCGTTGTTTGCGAATCGGGAACCGGCGCGAGGTTTCCATTCACCGTCTGCATCTGCACAGTTTCAAGTTGAAGGCGTCCATGCGCATCCGGTTTGATGGCCAGCGGCTGCATGCGCCACAAAAACTGCACACCTTCCTGCTTGGCGTGTTCGTATTCGAAATTAAAAGCCGACATGTCGTTTTCACCACGGCGATAAACCATGTACACCTTCTGCGCGCCGAGCCGCCGCGCAGCATTTGCCGCATCAATCGCCGTATTGCCTGCACCCACAACAACAACCGTGCCGTGGATCTGGCGAATGTGCCCGATCTTGTAGCCCGCAATCAACTCAAGCGCGTTGACCACGCCCTCCAAATCTTCGCCCGGAATTCCCAGCCGCTGCATTGCGCCCAGGCCGAGCCCCAGAAAAATGTAATCAAACTCCGCTTCAAGCTCCCGTAACGCACTCGCCGAATCAACGCTCACACCGAACCGAAACTCGACGCCCATCTTCTGGATCATCTCCACTTCACGCAGACTGTCGGCAGCACGCAGTTTGTACTCGGCCACTCCGTAAGTGTTCAGTCCCCCGGGCAACGGTCGGCGTTCGATAATCGTGGCCTGCGCACCATGCCGGCAAAGCTCCGCTGCACATGCGAGCGATGCCGGTCCGCCGCCGATACACGCCACGCGCGGACCATTTGGAATGCGCGGCACTGCGGGTATCTTCCCGCTCGACGCGTGAAAATTGTCCATCGCATGCCGTTGCAGAAGCGCAATCTGGATCGGCTTATGATTCTGCCGATGCAGCACGCAAGCCCCTTCGCAGAGCACATCCACCGGGCAAACACGTGCACAACTGGCGCCAAGAATATTTGCATCGAGAATGCGCATCGCTGATCCGCGCAAATTTCCTGATGCAATGCGCTTGATGAATCCGGGAACGTCGATATGCGTGGGGCACGCGGAAGTGCATGGTGCATCAAAACAGTTCAGGCAGCGATTGGCCTCAATCACTGCGGCCTGCGCTGTGAGCGGCGCCTTCAATTCGCCAAAACGCTCCCGCAGTTGCGGATCGTCGGGTAGAATCGCAATGCTCATATCAACCTCAGGGAAACTACCAATTACATCGCCGGCTACGAAGCCACGAGAGGCCCATACAAATCTGGACGCCTATCGCGATAAAACTGCCAGGTGCGCCGCACGTCTGCAATTTCATCCAGATTCAAATCCGTCGTCAGCACTTCGTCTTGATCGCGCGACGCCTGCGCAATAATCTGCCCGCGCGGATTTGCAAAATAGCTTGAACCGTAAAACTCGCCTATATTCCACGGTGCCTCAGTGCCCACGCGATTGATGGCCGCTATAAAATAACCATTTGCAGCGGCATGTGCAGGCTGTTCCAGCTTCCACAGGTACTCGCTCAATCCCGCAACGGTTGCAGAAGGATTGAACACAATCTCCGCGCCATTCAGCCCCAGGCAGCGTGCGCCTTCAGGAAAGTGCCGGTCATAGCAGATGTACACACCAATCTTTGCAAAACCCAAATCGAATACCGGATAGCCCAGGTTGCCGGGACGAAAATAAAATTTCTCCCAAAAACCCGGCGCAACATGCGGAATATGAGTCTTGCGATATTTGCCCTGATACGTGCCGTCGTTCTGGATGACCGCGGCAGTGTTATAAAAAATGCCTTCCTGCTCCACCTCATAAACAGGAACAACCATGGCGATATGCAGTTCTTTTGCGAGAGCCTGCATCTGCGTCACAGTCGGCCCAGAGGGAACAGCTTCCGTTGTTTCATACCACTTGACCGACTGCTCCGCGCAAAAATACGGCCCGTTGAATATCTCCTGCAGGCAAACGATCTGCGCACCATCTGATGCTGCTTTGCGAATCAAGCCAAGGTGTTTTTCAATCATGGCCTTCTTCTGCGCGGCCAGCGGTTCTGTCGCCGCCACAGCGTTGGAAGCCTGAATGATAGAGCAACGTACAATCCGGGGCATCGGTTTTGCCTCCAGGGGAACAGTCGATTGGTATTTGAAGTTAATTCAAACCCGTGCCAAGGGCAATGGCTTTCTTGGAAATGTATACCGCCTAGTCCCTTGCAGGTCAGCGGTTTGCCTATCGATTTTCAGCCATCCAGCGATAGTGCTCCGCAATGCCACGCAAGGTTCACCCGTGCTGTTTCACTGCCAATTCCGCACTGCCGGTGCTCTACGATAACTGCATGGGCACTCTTCTTCAGATTCGCGATCTTCGCGTTAGTTTCGGCACAATGGATGCGGTGCGCGGCATCAGCCTGAGCATCGATGAAGGAGAAGTGCTCGGATTGGTCGGTGAATCGGGATCGGGAAAAAGCGCAACGGCGCTCGCCATCCTCGGACTGCTGGGCCCCGCCGCAAAAGTCTCCGGCGAGATTCTGTGGCGCGGAAACAACCTGCTGCAGCAGCAGTCGAAACAGTGGTGCCAGATCCGCGGGCAGGAGATCGCCATGATCTTTCAGGAGCCCATGACGGCGCTCAATCCGGTCATGTCCATCGGTCGCCAAGTAGCGGAAGCGGCCGCGGCACATTCCCCATCGTGGTCCGGGCGTGAAGCCAAAAAGAAAGCCGTCGCGGCGCTTGAGGCTGTCGACCTGCCCGATGCTGCGTTACGCTACGGTGATTTTCCCCACCAGTTTTCAGGCGGTCAGCGGCAACGCATCCTCATCGCCATGGCGCTCATCAACAATCCAAAATTGCTCATTGCCGATGAACCCACCACCGCACTGGATGTTACCGTGCAGGCGCAGGTGCTGGATCTGTTGCGGAACCTTCAGCACCAGTATGGTTTGGCGATGCTGTTCATTTCGCACGATCTGGCAGTCGTTGGCCAGGTGGCAAGCCGCGTCGCGGTCATGCGCGCCGGAGAAGTGGTAGAGTCGGGCCCCTGCACTCAAGTGCTCAGCACGCCGGCACACGCCTACACGCGAGGCCTGCTGGCTGCGGTACCTACGTTACGTACCAATCGGGACCGTCCACTCGCGATTGTGAATGATTCCGCTCCTGCTTCAGGGTTATACTCAGCCCACACAGAATAGAAAACCGTGCAAGAGAAAGGAGCAGCTTACACATGAAGCAAATGGCACGCATCTGCGCCGCGGCGTTGATCGCAGTTCTCCCCGCGTGCACCGCGCAAACTCCTGCGCACCAACCCAGGACCGAACCGAAGACTGAACCCAGGACCGAGGCCGCTGCTCCCGAGCTGTTTGAATATGTTCGCAGCGCGCTGCTTTTGCTCACCCCAGAGGATGGAGTCAACGACAACGTCGAAGTCACGTTCAACTGGAGCACCAACGTGATGACCATCGTGCAGCCCGGCGGTCATTGTGATCTGTTTATGAATGCTTTGAACTCGAACGATGTTGCATGGGATGTGTTCGACCCAAGCGACACACACGAAACGCGCGGAAAACTTCTTCGCCTGACGTTGGTCTCCGTCAGCGGCACGCGGGCGCGAACCTGCTACGACAAAGCTGGTCGAGTGGACGAAAGCGTTCCCGCCAACAGGATCAGGTTTCTCTTTTCCCAACAAAAGGCCGATCAGTGGACAGGCTTCCAGGCCAAACTTACCAAAACATTAAAGAAGCTCATCGTCCTGAGCGGCGGCACTGGAGAGGTAAAGCTCTTCTAAATATTGCGCTCTTTACTAAATGCAAAAACACGCGCCGCTTCTCGCATTGAGCGAGATGCGGCGCGGCCACCCATTCGGTTGTAAACTACTCGACTGCGGTTTCTGCCTTCGCTGCTTCGGCCGTCTCGTCTTCCTGCGCTTCAGCCACAACCGTTACTTTGATGTGCGCGGTTACCTCGCGGTGCAGGCGAATGCCCACCGTGATGTCGCCCACGGTCTTCAAAGGATCGGTCAGCTGAATCTTGCGGCGATCGACATCGAAGCCCTTCGCAGCCAGTTCGGCCGCAATGTCCGCCGAAGTAACGGAGCCGAACAGGTGGCCCGCTTCGCCCGATTTGCGCGTGAAGCTGAGCTCCACCGGCGACAGCTTTGAGGCCAGCTCTTCAGCCTGCGACTTCTCGCTTGCCGAGCGGCGCGCTGCGGAATCCTTCATCTGCTCAATCACTGCCTTATTGGCCTCAGTCGCCTGCATGGCCATCTTGCGGGGCAGCAGATAGTTGCGTCCGTAACCCTCAGCGACCTTCACCACGTCTCCGCGGAGTCCCAGGTTGGGTACGTCTTCCTTCAGAATTACTTCCATGTGAATCTCTCCAATTTGTGCGGGCGGCGTCAGTGCCATTTGCCCGCCCG